>Ga0308171_1000935_pt1 | contig 47211 bp, 50 predicted proteins | sample PhyGR1_FD_202135 | JGI IMG/M metagenome (GOLD analysis project Ga0308171, IMG submission 202135) | Phyllosphere microbial communities from UC Gill Tract Community Farm, Albany, California, United States - DLSLSG.R1 | ecosystem: Host-associated > Plants > Phyllosphere > Unclassified | place: USA... | reverse complement strand
TGGACGAAACCTCCAAGATCGGCTTCGACGGCATCGAGAAAGGCCACAAGTTCCCGCAGGAACCGGAAGGCCTCAAGGCCGTGCTGGAGCCCCGCAAGCTGCGCTACGTCTCCGGCTGGCATTCGCTGAACCTTCTGACCAACTCCATCGAAGATGAGAAGGCCGCCATGCAGCCCGCCCTCGATCTCCTGAAGGCGATGGGCTCCAAGGTCATCATCGTCTGCGAAACCTCCAATGCCATCCACGGCGAGGATGCAAAGCCGGTCAACGACCGCCCCAAGCTCGCCGACAGCGAATGGAAGCGCTTTGGCGAAGGCGTGGAATCGCTGGCGAAACATGCGGCCGATCATGGCGTCGCGCTCGTCTATCACCATCACATGGGCACGATCGTTGAGAGTGAAGACGAGATCGACCGGCTGATGGAGAACACTGGCCCGCACGCCAAGCTGCTGCTCGATACCGGCCATTGCCTTTTTGGTGGCGGCAACCCGCAGCGGCTGGCGAAGAAGCATATGGGTCGCGTCGGCCATATCCACGCCAAGAACGTGCGTCCGGTCATCGCCAAGCAGGTTCGCGACGAAAGCCTCTCCTTCCTCGAAGGTGTGCGCCGTGGCGTCTTCACTGTTCCTGGCGATAGCGAGGGTGGCGTCGATTTCCTTCCCGTTCTCAAGATTGCCGCAGAGCATGGCTACAGCGGCTGGCTGGTGATCGAGGCCGAGCAGGATCCAGATGTCCGCAATCCTTTCGAGTATCAGAGCCTCGGCCTGAAATCGCTGCGCGACTTCGCACGCGAAGCCGGCCTGGACAACGGCTGAACAGAAAGGTCAAGACATGGCAGATCTACTGCGCAAACCCACCGGCACATCCGGCAAGGTTCATGACATCACGCCGGAAAGCGCCAATTGGGGCTATGTGGGCTTCGGGCTCTACCACCTCAAGCCCGGCGAAACCGCAACCGAACAAACCGGCGAGACGGAGGTCATCCTCGTCCTCGTTGAGGGCAAGGCGGAAATCTCGTCGGAAGACAAGAATTTCGGTGAACTCGGCGACCGCATGAATGTCTTCGAGCGCAAGCCGCCGCATTGCGTCTATATCCCGGCGGGCTCTTCCTGGACCGTTACGGCAACCACCGACTGCACGCTTGGTGTGTGCACCGCACCGGCAAAGCCCGGTCGTGAAGCGCAAGTCATTGGACCGGCGGGAATTACTCTGGCCGAGCGCGGCAAGGGCGGCAATACGCGTTACATCTTCCCTATCGCCATGGAAGATCGCGACGTGGCCGACAGCCTGCTGGTAACAGAAGTCTTCACCCCATCCGGTCACTGGTCGTCCTATCCGCCGCACCGGCACGACGAGGACAACTATCCGGAGATGACCTATCTGGAGGAGACCTACTACCACCGCCTCAATCCGGAGCAGGGTTTCGGCTTCCAGCGCGTCTTTACCGAAGACGGCTCGCTGGACGAGACCATGGCCGTCTCAAGCGGCGATGTGGTGCTGGTACCGAAAGGTCACCACCCCTGTGGCTCTCCCTATGGCTATGAGATGTATTATCTCAACGTCATGGCCGGCCCGATGCGCAAATGGCGCTTCCAGAACCACCCGGATCACGATTGGATTTTCAAGCGCGACAATCCCTGATCCTGCACACCTTCACCCGTCGATTCTTGGGAGGGAATCATGAAAAGCCTAGGCATTGGACTGATTGGCACTGGCTATATGGGCAAGTGCCACGCACTCGCATGGAATAACGTGACCAGTGTCTTCGGCGACGTTCCCCGTCCGCGACTGGTGACGCTGGCCGAGGTAAACAGCGAACTCGCAGCGAAGAAGGCAGCCGAATTCGGATTCGCCAAGTCTACGGGCAATTGGCGTGATCTTCTCGATGATCCGGAAATTGACGTGATTTCGGTAACGACGCCCAACGCTTTTCATCCGGAAATGGCAATCGCGGCACTCGACGCGGGCAAGCACGTCTGGTGCGAAAAACCGATGGCACCGGCTTTCTCCGATGCGTTAAAGATGCGCGATGCTGCTCGTCGTTCCGGCCGAGTGGCGGTACTGGGCTACAACTATATTCAGAATCCCGTCATTCGCCATATTCGAAAGCTGCTAGCAGAAGGCGCTATCGGCGAGGTCAATCACATCCGCGTCGAGATGGATGAAGACTTCATGGCCGATCCTCAGGCACTCTTCTACTGGAAGAGCGAGACGTCGTCCGGCTACGGGGCGCTGGACGATTTCGGCGTTCACCCATTGTCCTTGATCTTCAATCTCTTCGGTCATGTTGACAAGGTCATTGCAGACATGACGAAGCCTTACCCAACCAGGCCGCTGAAAGACGGAACGGCGCGCGAGGTGGAAAATCATGATGTGGCCAGCGTGCTCTTCAGGCTGGAAAGCGGCATTTCCGGCGTCTTGATGACCAATCGTTCGGCCTGGGGACGCAAGGGGCGCATCGCTGTGCAAATCTATGGCTCAAGGGGCTCTATCCTTTACGATCAGGAACGGATGAACGAATTCCAGCTTTACACCACCGATGGTCCTGCTGAAGAGCAGGGCTTTCGCACGATCCTGACAGCGCCGCATCACCGGCCATACGATCGCTTCATACCAGCACCTGGTCACGGCCTGGGCTTCAACGACCTGAAAGTCATCGAATGCCGAGAGCTGATTGCCGCGACTGAGGGCGAGCAGGCGAACATCATCACCTTTGAGCAAGGCATCGGTATCGAACGAAGTGTCCATGCCATGGCGCGGTCCTTCAAGGAAAAGCGCTGGATCGAAGCGAGCGAAATTGGTGACTGAAAGCCGACCCGCCTCCCCAACTTCAAACGCCCGCTTCCACGGAAACGGGCGTTCTTTTTTGACTTGGGGCTGGTCATCTCGGCGGGTAAAGACATTGTGCAACGGCTCATCGCAAGCCCTTTGCAATACGACAGGTCGGCGCTGATATTCAGAACGTTGCGTGCCGAGCTTGGTGGCAAGCCCGGCATGCCGGCGTACTCCTTAGCTCGGCGTCGCCAAGTCGATGCTGCAATCGACAGGTGGCAACACAATATGAGAACGCTTGCCGCGAACTGCTTTAGGCAACTACGGGACAAACAAAAGCTCTTAAAGAGCTATCGTCCATCCCGCAGCAACATCGCAAACTTTGAGACGAGTTTCCGCACAGCCTATATCGTGCCGTTAAGATCGGCGGAGAGTGTCTGCAATTCCTTGCCGCCGGCCATGAGGTTTTGGACTTCCTCCATCGAAATCTCCGACTTGCCGAATGTGCCAAGCGTCTGTCCGCGATTGAGAACCGTGAACCGGCTGCCCACCGCATAGGCATGTCTGACATTGTGAGTGATGAAGATGACGGCCAAGCCCTTCTGCTGGACTTGGTTGATGTACTTCAACACCATCGAGGTCTGCGCCACGCCGAGCGCCGACGTGGGCTCATCAAGGATCAGCACCTTGGCGCCGAAATAGACCGCGCGGGCAATCGCCACGCATTGGCGCTCGCCGCCGGAAAGCGTTCCGACAGCCTGGTTCGGGTCGCGGATATCGATGCCGATCTTGCGCATTTCATCGCGCGTGACTTCGTTGCAATGCTTCATGTCGATGTAACGGAACGGCCAGATGCCGCGCACCGGCTCTCGCCCCATGAAGAAGTTACGCGTGACCGACATCAGCGGGATCATGGCAAGATCCTGGAAGACGGTGGCAATGCCGGCATCCAGGGCGTCGCGCGGTGCGGTGAAATCCACTGGCCGACCTTCGACCAGAAACTCGCCGCTGGTCGGGCGAACGGCACCGGAGAGCATTTTGATCAGCGTGGACTTACCGGCACCATTATCGCCAAGAAGACATAGGACTTCTCCGGCCGAGACCGTCATCGAGACGCCATTGAGTGCAATGATGGAGCCGTAATGCTTGACGATGTTGCGAACGTCAATGATCGGGGTTTGTAGCGACTCTGCCATGGTTCAACGCTCCCCTGTCACACGCCGACGGATGAAATTGTTGAAGAGGACAGCCAGCAGCAACATGGAGCCGAGAAAGACCTGAAACCAATCCGAATCGAACTGGGTGTAGGTGAGACCAATGGAAACCATGCCGAAGATGACCGCTCCGAAGAAGGCGCCGATGGCGGAGCCGTAGCCACCGGTCAACAGGCAACCGCCAATGACCGCGGCGATGATGGCTTCGAACTCCTTCTGAAAGCCGCGTCGGGCATCCGTGGAGCCTGCATCCAGAACAGTAATGATGGCGACAAGTGCCGCTGCACATGCCGTCAGAGCAAAGAGGCTGGTCTTGACGCGGTTGACCGGAACGCCAGAATTGCGGGCGGCATTCGGATCACCGCCGGCGGCAAAAATCCAGTTTCCGGTTCTGGTCCGCAGCAGAATCCATGTCGCGACGATGGCAATCAGAATGAACCAGATCACCGAGACGGGCACACCCGTGACCTTTGGCAGGCCGTTGTCGAATGTTTCCGTGATGCCCTGCTGGCCGAGCCAGAGGAAAAGGCCTTCGAAAGCCTGACCCGAGAAGATCTTGAGGAGCGGACTTCCTTCCACGGCGGAGCTGATCCCGCGCAACTGCGTTGAACCGCCAGTTGCCCATTTGAGGCCGACAAGTGTGAGGCCTCGCAGAATGAAGAGAAAGGCCAGCGTGACGATGAAGGATGGTAGCCGCGTGCGGATGACAATCTGGCCATTTATGGCACCGACGACCCCCGAAAAGAGGAATGTCAGCAGAATGGCGATGGAAAGTGGCTGGTCGTAATTCGTCACAAGGACGCCGAAGATCAGGCCGGCGAAGGCGACCATGGAGCCGATAGACAGATCGAACTCGCCGCCGATCATCAGAAGCGCTGCGGCAATCGCGAGAATGCCGAGCTGCGACGCCGGTGCAAGAATGGTCATTGCTCCGGCAAGCGTAAACATGGACCGGTCGGCGGTCATAAAAAAGAAGACCATGACCAGGATTAAACCTGCAACGGCACCGAGCTCCGGGCGCCGCATGATCTCGGTGATGACACCCACCTTGCGCAAACGTTCATCCGCTGGCGCCGCAGCAGACCCCGGAGGCTTCGCACCTGCCGGGTTATTGTGTTCGAGACTGGCCATTGTTCCTCCCCGTCCATCTCATGCCTTCCCACTTTCGCCCTCCCCGATCTCTCGGGGAGGGTATGAATAAGGGGCGGAGATTTCCGTTTATCGGATGCCCTTCGCAGACAGTTCGACCACCTGCGCTGCCTTGTCCTTGGTGATGAGGTTAGGACCGGAGGGAACGTTGCCACCGGGGATCAGGCCGTACTTGGCATAGTTGGCGAGGAAGACGACCGGCAGGTAGCCTTGCAGGAACTGCTGCTGGTCGATCGCGAAATCGGCCTTGCCTTCGGAGACGGCTTTCAGGAAGTCGGCCGAAAGGTCGAAGGTGGCGACATGGATCTTGCCGGTCTTGCCGACATCGTTGACGGCGGCGACCGACGGCTCACCGGCAGTGCCAGCGCCAAGTGCCATGATCGTGTCGATCGCACTGTCGGAACTCAGCGATGCCTTGACCTTGGCGCGAATTTCAGTCGGGTCGTTGCTGACGGGAAGAACGGTGCTGGAGCCGCCAAAGCCATCCGCAAAGCCCTTGCAGCGCAGGTCCAGAGAGACGTTTCCGACTTCCTGGTTAACGCAGATGCCCTTTTTGCCTCCGAGTTGCTTCAGCTTTTCGCCTGCGGCCTTACCAGCGGAATACTCATCCTGTCCGACATGCAGGAGCGCACCAAGCTCCTTGGACACGTCCGAGCCCGAATTGATGGAGATGACCGGAATACCGGCGGCAATGGCTTTCTTGATTGCCGGACCGAGGGCCGAGGCGTCCGGAATGGAGACGATGATGCCGGCTGGCTTCTGATTGACCGCGGCGTCGATCAACTGGCTCATGGCCACCATATCGAAGGTTTCAGGCGCGCGGTAATCGACCGTGATGTTCATGTCCTTCGCTGCTGCCGTCACACCGTTTTTGACGACGGACCAGAAAGGATCATTTGCCTGGCCGTGGGTTACCGCCACGAGCTTCACATCTGCAGCAATCGCGCCAGAAGTGAAGCCGGCAGCCGCGCCAAGAAGCGCAACCCCCGCCAAGAGAGCTTTGAATCCGTATTTCATGTCTTCCTCCCGATGAAAAACATCTCCACGTGGTGGAGAGTGAAATGTTCAGGCGCTACTGCCCTCGCAACCCACACGCAACTCCTCTTGCGCTTGAGTGAACGGGTTGGAACCTAGCGCAGCCGCAACGAAAATCAAGCGATAATTCCATGAGAATATTTTTTAGAATAAAAATTCTGTCTCGTTACGAGTGCAAGCAGAAGGAAGAAGGGCGCCACAAGCCGCGTTTTCCGCATGCCAGCTTGATGCAGCGCTGTCAGCGCCAGCTGGTGCACGTCCATGAGCCGTGTCTCACCGCCGTAGTGTCACCCTCGGAAAGAGAATAGCTGTTGCTGAGACGCGTAAGGTCTGCGTCTCCTTGAAGATTTGTACGAATACTGGAGGGGCACCACCCATGCGGCTCGCCTGATGGTTGTGAGACGCATCATCTGGGAGCGATTGCCAAGTTACGCAGTTGAGCGGGGTAAGCAGAGAAGCGCCGAAATAAACCCTGCGGCGCTATTGCGCTGGCCTCGGGGCAACAGGTTGTGGGTTGCCGGGATTGTCGTTCCAGCCCGTCTTTTTCTCCACTAGCGCCGGAAACCTGTAGTAAATGCAGTCGTTCAATGAGTAGAATTTCAGCCCCTCAGCCATCTCCTGAGCCGACATTTCCAATTCGAAGGTGTCGGATTCATCGCCAGTGCCATGCAGCACAGCCATCAAGCTCAGTTCTTGAAAAGGGCCTGGAGCTTGAACAAATCCAATAGCAACGGCGTCCTTCCTGGAAAACGTCCCCTTGATAACCCGCTGGATTTCCAGCTCCGCACGCACCATGCGCGACGCGGATGGCACGTCGATAAGGAGCCCTGAGTCCCCGATGAACAATGACTTCAATCGGGTTTCGACAATGATCTGGGCCTTCTCGCGCATTTCGTCGCGCGGCGGACAGGCCTGCATGGCATAGGATGGTCCCGTGCCCCCCGTAACGGCTCCAAGCCATGCAGCCAAACAAATTTTTGCACGCGCCATGCTCTTCATCTAGGCCAAGCCTCCCACGCGACGACCAAATTTTGGTAGGGCAACATGGTGCTTTCCCTATCAGGCCGTTCCAAGCAAAGAAAGAACGTGAGCATAGTGCGGGTGATCGTAAAGGTTGCTATCGACGTTAAAAAAACGCTCGCGCCGAGACAACGATGCGAGCGTTTTTTGTTGGTCCAAAAGTCCGATCAGACGATTTGAACAGGCTTGCCTGTCTGCCAGCTTTCGGTGGCGGCATCGGCCAGTTTCTGCGCCTGGAGACCGTCGAAACCGCTTGGACGCGGCGCGGTGTTGCCAGCATCGACCGCGTCGATGAAGGTGTTGATCTCGTTGGCATAGGCCTGGGCGTAGCGCTCGATGAAGAAGTTCTGCACCGGATCGCCGGCAATGCCGTTGGCGTTCCACAATTCGACGCTCGAATTCTGGATGTTGCGGGCCGAGAGCATACCGGTCGAGCCATGCACTTCGATGCGCTGGTCGTAGCCATAGGTCGCACGGCGGGAATTGGTGATCACTGCGATCCGTCCCGATGCCGTCTGCATCTGCACGGCTGCGGTATCCACATCCCCTTCTTCGCCGATCGCCTTGTCCACCAGCGCGGAGCCGAGCGCGTTGACGAGCACGAACTCTTCACCCATCAGGAAGCGGGCCATATCGAAGTCGTGGATCATCATGTCACGAAAGAGACCGCCGGAGGACTTCACATAGCTTGCTGGCGGCGGGTTTGGATCGCGGCTGATGATGGTGACGATCTCGATCTCTCCGACATCGCCATTGCGCAGGCGCCGCTCGACCATCGAGAAGTTGGTATCGAAGCGGCGGTTGAAGCCGATCATCAGCGTGGATTTGTTCTGTTCGACCACATCCAGGCACTGGTTGATGCGATCAACCGAAAGCGATACCGGCTTTTCGCACAGAATATGCTTGCCAGCCTTGGATGCCGCCTCGATCAGATCGGCATGGCTTGGCGTCGGGGTGGCGATCAGCACGGCATCGACATCCGATGCGGCGATAATCTCTTCAACGGATGCGACCCGCGCGCCCGTCTGTAGCGCCAGTTGCTCCGCCGCCGCAGGAAAGGCATCCGCGACATAGGAAAGCTTTGCCTTGGGATTGGCGGCAATCGTAGCCGCATGGACCTTGCCAATACGGCCCGCACCCAGCACACCGAACCTGATCATTTCATTTGCTCCACGCTAAATTCCTCCTCGGGACGGATGCTCCCGAAGAAGCAGGTCGCGTCCTGTCATCATCCGATCTTCTGTCGATGACGATCGGCGAGACCCTAGCTCAAGCCAAGGCGAAATCAAGTGGAAATTCCATTAGAAGCATCAGTGAAATATTTATTCTATTCACTGCCTGAACCGTGGTGTGTCGGACACTTATCGGCTCACATGGAGAGTGCTGACTCGATGGATTTAGGAACTCTATAGCGCCTCAATGCGGGGAGCCGCGGCTCTGGGCCGCGAGCGCGGAAACGATGTGTCTGATTTCAGCTTTAGCGTCCGAGAGCACGAACGGCCCCTGGCGGTGAGCGAGGGCTCCGCGTGGAACGAAAAAGATGTAGGGGATTGCTCTACTGTCCAAGTCTTTCATCAACGGCAACATCAATTCGGCTCCGTATCGCGCATCGATGATTGCGCCGCTGAAATGCCAGTCGTGATCATGGACTGACGTCACGCCGTAGGGGCCTTGCAAAACCATCGATGCCTCAGACCATGCAGACTTGATTGCAGGCGTGAGCGTGTCTCTTTTGCCGAAGACGGCTATCGTCAAACGTCCGTTCCTCCCCAAGCGCTGCTCCGCGGTCGTTTTGGTCATATAGCAGTCCCTTGCATCCACCGTTAATCGACTTGCCCTTCTGGCTCGTGGACGGTCGTCAGGTCCATCCGTCTTCTCATGCTTTGAGGAACCGAACTGCGCAAACACGGTTTGGGCACATCACAAAATTGAATGTGAGCCTATCGGGAGGAAAAAATCATGAGCAATGACGCCGTATTGATGCCGCATGAGCGCGGTTGGGCTGTTCTTCACAATGGCATGCTGACAAAGGTCTATCCAAGCCGTCATCTGGCAATGCAGAAGCTCAAGGACGAGATGAGCCGGCGCTCACCCAGGAACCAAAGGACGCATCAGAGCGAGCCCACCCATGCGCCGCGGCGACAGGAAAGCGCTGCGCAAAGACGCGATCAAGCATAGAGCCTCGATTGACCCTCCGTCCCAAGATGAGGACGAAAGCATTCTCTCATCTTAAAAAACAACGCCGGAACCTCAGCCCTCGTCCGGCGTTCGACCCCTGATGCCTCTGCATCGCATCAATGGAGGGCGGACGGATTTTTGGGGTGAACCAACCAGTTCCTTATTGCGGTCCTGCGCCGCTGCCATCGCAAGTCTGGGGCGCTTGGAACTTCGACCCCTTTGCTCTGGCGGTCGTCGTCGCGCTCACGATGCTGTCGGCGCTTTCGCTTCATAGACACCGCATATGGATTGCGACGGCCGTTTTCGCCGTATCCACCCTTCTTTTGATTTCACCGCTTTGCGCTCTGACCACCGCGCTGTTTTCCGTGCGGGTGACCCATCACTTCCTCTTGATGACAGTGCTTGCTCCGCTTCTTACCACGGTCTTCCGGACGAGAGGCGCTGTTGCCAGCCGCCTGCCACCGGAGATGGCGTTCATCTTTCACACTTTGATCTTCTGGTTCTGGCATATTCCGCCGGGCTATGCCTTCGCGCTGAATGGCATGATCCCCTATTGGATCATGCAGGCAGGCCTTCTTGCCAGTGCCATCTGGCTATGGGCGATCCTGCTGTCTCCGAGAACCAGTGTCTTCACTGCCGTTGCCCTGGCTCTTGCGACCGTTGCGCAGATGGGCATGCTTGCGGCGATCCTGACGCTCTCGCGCGCGCCGCTTTTCGCGGCACATCTCGATACGACACAGGCCTTCGGCCTCGAGCCGCTTCAGGACCAGCAGATTGCCGGCGTCATCATGTGGACGGTGGGGCTGCTACCCTATCTCATCGTGGCATTGATGCGCCTTTATCGCGGTGTCGCTAGTCGGGATGGCAAGGGCAGCTGGCAATGGTGATGCTGCTGAAATTCATCCACATCGCAGCGATCTCCATCTGGGCCGCGACACTTCTCAGTCTGCCTGCTCTTTACGTCCAGCGCGCCCATGTCGGCGACCGCCCCGCTCTTTACGCGCTCCAGCGCCTCGTGCGCTTCTGCTACGTCGTCGTCGCCTCGCCAGCGGCCTTCGTCTCGATCCTGACCGGAACGGCCCTGATTTTCTTTCAGCACACTTTCACGCTCTGGTTCACCATCAAGCTTGGGCTTATCGGCGTGATGGTGACAGTGCACATCGTCACTGGGCTCGTTATCATTCGTCTTTTCAACGAGGGAGAGGTCTATCCCGTGTGGCGCTTCATCGGCGCCACCGTGCTGACCGCCGCGACCGTGCTCGGCATCTTTTTCGTCGTTCTCGCCAAACCGGAGTGGAGCCTCGACATTATCCCGATCGAGGCTGGCGGGTTAAAAGAGATCGCGCGGTCGATCAGTCCTTGGGCGATACCATGAGACCGACGCCATGATCGAAAATCAACTTGCCGCCATGCCAGCCAGCCAGCCCCGTCAACCCCGACGCGATCAGCGACAGGACAAGGCCATGGGGCAGGACCTCGATGCTGGAAAAATAGCGACCGCCCCAATTGGCCCCGCAGACCGCAATCAGCGACATGCCAGCCACTGCATGCGCCCAGCTTGCAACACGCGCGCGGATGCCTGGAACGAGAAAGAGCTCGGCCGAGCCGATCAAACCGGCCGCAATGGCGCTGAAGAATGCAATGCCCGTCGTCCACAGCCCGACACGCAGCCAGAATGGATCAGCGCCCCACCAGTACATGATGTCCGCACCAAGCGTTCCAAAGACAAGTGCAATCGGGAAATGCACCGTCATTGCATGAAGAGGATGGCCAGCAACAGCGACAGCCGAACTCGCATCCTTTTCCTCCAGCTTGGAGATAACCGGGTTTTTCTTCGGCGGTGTGTCCAAAACATGTCTCCTCTTTCTCGCACAACCAGCGGGCCCGGGCAGAGGTTCCGCGCAATCGCGACGACGACCACCCTACCATTGATGCTGGCCGGCTGTTCCGGCGATCTTTCCACACTCGATCCGGCAGGGCCTGCATCCAGCGCCGTGGCGCAACTGTGGTGGATCATGCTCTTCGGATCGGCCGTCCTATTCGCTCTTGTGCTCGGCCTTTTCTTCCTGAGCGCCTTTTCTCGAAAGCTGTCACACGTCCCTGCTTCGCGCTGGATTATTGGCGGCGGGATCGTCATGCCCATCCCCGTTTTGACGGCACTTCTGGGTGTAGCCTTCCTCCAGGGCGAAGCTCTCTTCGGCGCAAGGGCAGAAGCACCCGCCGACGTCATTCGCGTCCAGGCCAGCATGTGGAATTGGGATATTCGCTATGGTCCGGAAAACACCGGTCCTGGTAGTCGCAATATCCTCCACATCCCGGCTGGACAGACGGTCGAGATCGTCGTTTCCAGCACCGACGTGATCCACAGTTTCTGGGTGCCGCGCCTTGCCGGCAAGATCGATGCCATTCCAGGCCATGAGACGCGCATACGGCTGAAGGCCGACAAGGCCGGCACATTTGGCGGTATCTGCGCCGAATATTGCGGCACCGGCCATAGCGCCATGACTTTCAGCGTGATCGCCCATGAGCCGGACGACTATCGGCGGGTGATAGAGACACTTCCAGATGCACAGGGATCGACGTGACGCAAAAGATTTCACCCATTCGCCTGCATCGGGAACTGGAAGCCATCTGGGGCACAGGAAAGGGCTGGCGCCGCCTCGCCGCCGTCAATCACAACATTATCGGCGCACGTTTCATGCTCACCGCCCTCGTCTTCTTCGGGATCGGCGGCTTTCTCGGCATGCTGATCCGCACGCAGCTTGCGACATCCGAAAGCCGCTTCCTCGATGCGGCAGAGTATGCGCAAGTCTTCACCATGCATGGGACCATCATGATGTTCCTCTTCGCCATCCCATTTTTCGAGGGACTAGCGATCTATCTGCTGCCCAAACTGCTCGGCGCCCGCGACCTCGCCTTTCCGCGTCTCTCCGCTTACGGATACTGGTGCTACCTCTTTGGCGGCAGCATGCTGATCATCGCGCTCCTGGCCGGCGTCGCGCCGAATGGCGGCTGGTTCATGTATACGCCGCTCAGTTCCTCCACCTACAGCCCCGGCATCAACGCCGACGTATGGTTGCTCGGCATCACCTTCGTCGAAATTTCGGCGATGACGGCCGCGATCGAGATTGTCGTGACGATCCTCAAGATGCGCGCGCCCGGCATGTCGCTCGACCGGATGCCGATCTTTGCCTGGTACATGCTGGTGGTGGCGGGCATGATGGTGATTGGCTTTCCGCCGCTGATCCTGGGCTCGATCCTGCTGGAAGCGGAACGCGCCTTCGGCCTGCCCTTCTTCGATCCGACCCGTGGGGGCGATCCGCTCTTGTGGCAGCACCTGTTCTGGCTGTTCGGCCACCCGGAAGTCTATATCATCTTTCTGCCTGCAGCCGGCGTCATCTCCACCATCCTGCCCGTGCTCGCCCGCACGACGCTTACGGGATACAAGATCATCATCGCCGGAATCCTGTCGATGGCCTTCCTGTCCTTTGGGCTTTGGGTCCATCACATGTATACGACGGGCATCCCGCATGTGGCCTTGTCGTTCTTCTCGGCGGCGAGTGCCCTTGTTGCGGTGCCGACAGCAATCCAAATCTTTGCGTGGATCGCGACGCTAAGCCAAGGCCGGCCATCCTTTACCATCCCGATGCTGCACATTTTCGGATTCTTCTTCGTCTTCGTCATCGGCGGCTTGACTGGCGTGATGCTGGCGATGGTACCCTTCGATCAGCAGGCGCATGACACGCATTTCGTCGTCGCCCACCTCCACTACGTGCTTGTCGGCGGCTTCCTGTTCCCGATGCTGGCAGGCGCCTATTACTGGGTGCCTCACATCTCCGGTCGCCAGCCCATTCAGCATATGTCGCACGCAGCCTTCTGGATGATCTTTATCGGCTTCAACCTGACCTTCTTCATGATGCATCTGACAGGTCTCCTCGGCATGCCGCGCAGGGTCGATACCTACCCGGCAGAGTCGCCGTGGGAATGGCTGAACCTGATGTCGTCCATCGGCAGCTTCATCATGGCGATGGGTTTCGTGCTGGCCGCAATCGATCTCTTTCTGGTGTTTTTCTTTGGCCGTCCGTTCCGGCGCAATCCCTGGAACGCCGGCACACTTGAATGGGCTATGCCGACACCGCCGCCATCCTACAACTTCGCCGCCCTGCCATCTGTCGACAAACGGGCAGACAGGCTTGACATCAACCGCCTTGGCTCACGCCTTGCGGCAGGCGATGGCTATCTTGGCTTCACTCGCAATGGCTGGATGGAAACGCTGGGGGTAAGCGCCGTTCAGGCTCGGCCCAACCAGATCATTATCCTGCCACGCCAAACCTATCTTCCGCTCATCACGGCCCTGGCGACAGGGCTGTTCTTCGTCTCCTTGCTCGCAAAGCTCTACGTGATCGCGCCCATAGCACTTCTGGCGGTGATCCTTCTCTTCCTCAGATGGACGCCGAATGAGGCCGTGCAGACCACAGGCAGTGAACTTTACGCGGGCAAAGGGTTGGTCTTGCCACCGCATTTTGAAAGTGGAGATCCCCCCTCGCTCATGGCGATGCGCCTGACATTGCTGGTCACCGCCACACTCTTCACTTCGCTTCTCTTTGGGGGCCTGTTCCTCTGGGTCTCGGCGCCCGGCTGGGAGAACCTTCGCTCCTCCTCAGTCTCATCCATCTGGACGCTCTTGGCCTGCGTTATCGCGATAGCAGCTTCTGTGCTTGGCTCACTGCCCGCGAAAGCTCTTCTGCGCGCGCCATTCCTGCGCCTTGCAAGCATGGCTCTATACGGCATCGCGATGGCATTGCTCTTGGTGGACCTCGTCAGGACATATGGAACGGAGTTTCACGCCTCGGATGCCGTGATTTACGCCGTCAATATCTACGGGCTCATTCACATGGGTATCGGCGGGCTGTTGTCTGCGTTTTGCATCTGGAGAATCCGGACCGGCTACGTCACCGAAAACAGGCTGGTCGATCTGCTGATCGCGGGACTTTGGAACAGATATGTGGCCGCAACGACTACGATCGTGGCTGTCTATCCCTCTCTTCTGTCGCTTCTGCAGGGTGGAGGAAGCTAATGCGATATGCGCTGGCCATCGCCCTTCTGTTGCCCTTCACGGGCTGGAGCCTCGGCTTTCTCCTTCTCTATGGCGCTCAGGCCACCGGCTGCTCGCTGGGATGGCAGGACATGGCGATCGGCCCAATCTCTTCACTGAGAGCGCTTCTCATTTTGTTGTTCGCTGCCACGACCATCATTATAGCGACGACCGTCTTCGTTGCGCTGAGTGCTGAGAAAATCTCTTCGTCCATGAGCGGAACGATGCTCGCCGTGACGCGCTACACGGCGGGCGCTGCGCTCTTCAGCACGGCTTATGTGTTTTCAGGCATTTTATGGCTGGACCTCTGCTGAAGCGTATTGGCTAACCGCGAATACGAAGAGTCGCGAAGACAGAACTTTTCTTCCGCTCGAGCATTTCCACGCTGGTGGCTTGAAAATCTGCGCCATTGCCGAACAATTGTGCCGCGAGAGGAAGCAGAATGACTGAGGAACACGATAAACTTGCAGGCCAGAACCAATTGATCTCGTTCCTGCCGGATGACATTCGCTCAGAGCTCCTGAGGCGTGCCGTGGCTGTCGATCTGCCTGCCGGCGAAATCCTCATCAAAGCAGGCGAGAAAATTGAAAAGGTCTTTTTCATCTGTAGCGGCATCGCCTCGGTCCTCGTTCAATCGCGCTCCGGCAAGGTGACGGAATCCGGCATTGTCGGGCGGGAAGGTTATGTGCCGTCAGGCGCACTGGTCGATGCGGAGACAAGCTTTACGCAAGTCATCATGCAGGTCCCAGGACAGGCGATAGTTTTGGAGATCACCGCGTTCCAGGCTCTGCGCAATCGTCATCGAATTCTTGAGCAACTGCTGACATGCGCATCGCATGCGCTGCGCACTCAGATCGAGTGCACCCTGCTATCCAATACCACGCAGCCCGTCAGTCAACGGCTGGCCCGGTGGATTCTCGTCTGCCACAACCGGGTGGACGGCAACCAGCTTCATTTGACCCACGAATTTTTGTCTCTGATGCTGGCAGTCCGGCGACCGAGCGTGACAGATGCCCTGCATTTTCTCGAAGGCAGGGGGTTCATTCGCTCCGAAAGAGCCAAGATCACCATTCGCAATCGGGACGCCCTGGAAGAATATGCCGGCGATATTTACGGCCTGTCCGAGGAAGAGCATGACCGTGTCTTTGCCCGCTTTCGCGCGTCGGCACTTTTGCGCCCTGCGACGGCCGACACCCGCTCTGCGGGTTGAGCAAGAGCGCGGGGGCCGCCTCGATTGCGGACGGCCCCTTTCGCGACTTTGCTTTACCGCGAGGCGGTGCGGATGATCCGACAGAGCTTCACGAGATCTGCCTCATAGCCGCCTTTCATGATATCGACGCAACGCTTTGCCAAACGGAGCTGCTCCGTACGCGACATATCGTTGTAGGCACGTATGATGCCATTGGCCGGCAGTGACGGGTTGGTGCCGGGGTTGACGGTTCCAGGGTTCGGTCTTCCAGGACCGGTGCCGACACCGATACCAAGATCGACGTCAAGGGCTCTCGCGCCTCCGACAGTCGCTCCGACCGAAGCATTCAGTCCCCGGCTTCCGCCGACAGACGCATTCACGTCCGCATTTGCAATGCTCCGGCCTCCGACCGTCGCACTGGTATTGGCGTTCACGCCTCTGCTTCCACCCACCGAAGCGTTGACGTCTGCGCCAAGGCCACCTCCCGAACGGCCGCCGACGCTGGCTCCGGCATTGATCCCGCCGCTTCCTCCGACAGAAGCGCCAACACCCAAGCCGCCGCTACCATTGCTGCCGACACTCGCGCTAACTCCCCCCACACTGACGTCCAAGGCATGCGCATTGATCGGAAGCGCCAGACACGCGCTCACCAACAAAACAGTATTCAGTCTTGTCATGATTTTTCCTCCTTACACACGATACTCACTCCACATCAGCATCAAAGATGCCATTTAAGAGTGTATATTAGAGGATGCTGCTTTGAAACAAATATGTATAAGCGAGATCTAATATAGGAGAAAAATGACGTCACATTTTTGTGAAATCGGCAGTTTGTCTCATTTTGATACAAGTAATTTGCATAGGCGCGAAAGCAATGTGGTACTAAGATACTTGCCTTGCGAGTATATCTGTCATTAGGCGATTGTATTCGCTCTCTGCTTGGCCATATGAGCCACCGGCTTCCAACTCCAGCCCTTGCCGATTGATGATGGTAATCTGCCCCCGAGAGGCCCGTATCAGGCCTTTTCCTTCAAGAATATGAAGCGCGACAGTAACGCCAGGGCGTCTCACTCCAAGAACGAGGGCAAGGAACTCGTGGGTCATCGCCACCGTTGCGCCATCGATCCGATCGTGGATCATCAGCAACCAGCGCGCGAGACGTTTGTCGAGTTTTGATAGACCATTGGCGACGACCGTCGACGCAGTCTGTGTGAGCAATGTGTGGATGTAGGTCAGAAATACATCACGCAAGGTATCGCTGACTCTCATGGCATCGACGATAGCGGAAGACGGAACGGCGATCCCGTAGCCGCCCACTTGAACAAGGGTGCGGTGGGTTGCTTCTGTACTGCCGAGTACGATGGCGGAGCCCGACATGCCTTCACGACCCGTCAGCCCGACCTCGATGCTTTTTCCACTGGACAGATGACCGATGACGGAAGCGAGACCCGTTTCGAAAAAAATGACCCGTCCGATCGGGACATGCGGCTGCTCTATCACTTCATGGACGTTAAGCTTGACGATCTGCATGCTCGGCCGCAGCAGTTCGTAGTCATCCGGACGCAGAGCTTTTAACAGTTTATTGCGTACAGAGTTCTGTTCGGTATCCATTGACGTCGTCATTCCCTTCGATCGTCCACAGGACGTTTGAGGGACACTAAACTGTTGAAACCTTTGAGCAATACAATGTCATCTACCGTACAGAAATTGACCCACGGCAAACGCCCTATTCATATGATAATTATCTAATTAGTATACAGTGTACCCAGATGGGCTCACGTCATCAAAAGATGTTGGTGTTCAGGGAGTTGACGATGACATCCGCGGGATACCTCATTCGAAACACGCTTCTCAATGCCGCGAGCGAGTCAAGCTTCGGTTCTTTACGCGGCGCCCTGCAGCAGGTTAACCTCCCCTCAGGAACCGTGCTCATCAGGGCTGGCGAAAAGACCACCCATGTTTTCTTTATCGAGACGGGAATAGCGTCAAACCTTCTCAGAATGATGGACGGACGTGATGTAGAGATTCTGCAAACCGGCTTTGAAGGATTGATCGGAGGCCATGCGGTCTCAGCGGCAGCCTCCACGCCGTACAGGACCGTGATGGCAACGGACGGCGCGGCACTGAGACTGTCAGTCCGTGAGTTCCACGCCGTCGTGAACCACCACCGCACCCTCCAGCAAATGCTAGAGCGCTACGCCTATTGCCGTGAGCTTCAACTTGCGCAGCTTTCAGTATCCTGTCTCAGCCATCGTTTAAACGTGCGGGTTGCCCGATGGCTGTTGATGTGCCGCGACCGCATGCCGTCTGGTGTGCTTCCTTTCACCCATGACTTCATCGCGAGCTGTCTCGGAACACGTCGCGCCGGCGTGACAAACGAACTTCATATTCTGGAGGGGATGCATGCGATAAAGGCGTCCCGAGGAGTGATCGAAATTCGGGATGCGCAGCCTATCAGACGTGTTGCGGGAAACAGCTATGGACTGCCGGAAAAGGAATATCGACGCCTGATCCTGCCGCTGGCAAAAGCCAGCCGCAAGATCAGCGTCAACTGAAGCCGAGGGTGTCTCTCTACTTCTGCATTCCCTTGACCATCTCAAGGTGATGCTGAAGGGCTGGAAGCGTGCTCGCCGCCCAGGTCTTCAACTCACCATGATCGCCGCCTTCGGAATAACGCTTGAACAGGTCGACAGCATTCTCATGCGCCGTCACCTGATCATCGATATACTGCTCATCAAATTCGGCACCATTCAGTTCCTTCAAACCTTCCAACATATCCGCTTGTGACGACGCGAGCGTCGTTGATGGCGTGGCCTTTACCTTGCCTGACTCAATCATCTGCTTCATTTCCAGCGAGGTCTTTTCGTGATCGTTGATCATCTGCTGGGCAAAGCCCTTGGTCTTGTCGTTGCCTCTCTGAAGCGCAAGCTTGCTGGACTCGATTTCGAACATATCGCTTGCTGACGCCTGCTGAACGAAATCCTCTGTCGACGGCGCCACACCCATGACCGAGTTAATACCCGTCTTCTCGGCCGCGGATTGCGCCGCTGCGGGGCCTGCAATGGCGGCTGTTACGGCGAGTGCTGCAATGAGAAACTTCATCTCTTCGATCTCCTTTTGTCGGGACCGCCCTAACCGTAACTGCCACGGCATGTTCCCCGATTGGAAAAGGCAAACTGCGGAACCCTCTTGGCGCACCCCGGTTGGGCAGTCTGAAAGGAGAATGACATGACCAAAGACACACCCTCCACCGGCCCGGCCGGTACGACCGACCAGTGGCCACGCTGGGAAGGCCCCACACCCCAAAAGCCACGAGGCTACATGCCAGCGACAGATGACCCGGAAACCGACAGGGATGCCGTTGGCGAAAATTTGAGGGATCCTGAAAAGCGCAATATCGGTGACGCGCTGAAGACAAAAGATAATCAATAACAGCATGAAGGGGAGGATCTTCAATACCAGAGGCGATCCGACCGGACGGCAGCGGCGTAATTACGTAAACGCTAACATAAATCGTGAGACACCAATCCGCTGCCGGACCGGAAGAATGCCGAAATATTACTTCCATGTGCTGACGTCTGAGGGGCGCGTTATCGATCCCGAGGGCACCGAATTGAACGGCATGGACGCCGCCTATGTCTCTGCGATCGAAGATGCGCGTGCTTTGATGAGCGAAGCTATTTTGGAAGGAAAGGATATTTCGTCGCGGCGAATCGAGATTTGCGATGAGATAGGCAGACCGCTGCAGGTCGTTCCGTTCCGCTCTGCCCTGACTATTCTGGACTAATCAAGACATGATGCTGAACAGGCAAGCACTTATCATCGACGACTACCTGTGGTCGCGTTCAAATCGCGCCATAAATCGCTCTATTGGGTACGCTTCCAGACGTTTACTGCCTTCCGGTACCGCCCTATACTTCGAGGCATTCTTCTTTCCTCAAGCATGGGCCGGGTTGGTACTGCTCGGAAGATATAATGTGTTTTCAATATGAACATCAAAGCCAGGGCGTTTTTTCAAACGAGGACATGCGCGTCATTCAAACCGCGTATAATGGCGTGCTGTCCGAGCAGTGGGAGCCGCTCGGTCCCGATACCGCTGACGTGGCCCGCTATGTGCTTCAGATGTATGATAGGGGAATCGTCGAGGCGGATAAATTGACCCGTTTGGCGTCGCTGCACTTTCGCTATCGCCTTGATATGCTTCGCTACGGTTGACGCGATCCGCCGCTTCAAAATCCGGAACCTCGCCCGTCCCCTGAGGTTAGCAGCCGCAAAGAAGACGATGTATCTGGGGCGGTCGGACAATGGCTTACATCTATACGAATACTGACAATTGGCGGCACCTGTGCATCGACATGCAGCGGATGTTTTTGGAAGAGACACCGTGGCAGGTGGACTGGATGCCGAAGATCCTGGGTAATGTGGGCCGGCTGGTTGAGCAGTGGCCACAACAGACCATCTTCACCCGCTTCGTTCCGCCAGCCAATGCGAAAGTTGCCCCCGGTCAATGGCAGTCCTATTACCGCAAATGGTGGATGATGACGGGCGATCATATTCGCCGTGAATTGACCGAAGTTATTCCGGAGCTTGCGGCCTTCATGCCGCCGGCCGTAGACTTTAGCAAATATACGTATTCTCCGTGGACCGACGGGAGACTGCACCACTATCTGAGCAAACGGGATGTCGACACTGTCGTTATCTCGGGTGGAGAAACCGATGTGTGCGTCCTCGCGGCGGTTCTGGGCGCAATCGATCTCGGCTACCGCGTCTTCCTGATCGAAGATGCGGTCTGCAGCGGGCAGGACGAAACACACGATGCATCGCTGGCACTGCTGCGAGGCCGTTTCGCGGTCCAGCTGACGCTTGTGAAAACCGAGAAGATGATTGAAAGCCTACATGAAATTTTGGCCCACCCCTAAGATGCAGGAATGGGCCATGAAAGACATGGCAACGTGGCGGAACGCGTTAGTAAAGGTCGCGGCGCAAAGCTTCGCGAGCGCGGCTAACACGGCTCTTGATGGTGCCGATACGGCAGCCGCATAGATCCGCGGCGTCGGAGTAGCTGGTACCGTCCGCGATCAAGAGCAGCGCCTTCTTCTGGTCCGAGTCCAGATCGCCTATAGCACGCATGACCTGTTGATGCTCGAGGCGCCATTCTTGGCTCGGGGGCGTGGACATCATTTTCTCCACACCCGAAGGCAGGCCGATGCGCTCTCGCTGAGCGACCTTATAACGGGTGCAGAATGTGTTGCGCATAATGGTGAACAGCCACGACTTTAACGCTGTCCCAGGCGTGAAACGATGAACGGCGCGAAGCGCCCTTAGAATCGTTTCCTGAACGAGATCGTCGACCTCTCCTTCCGTCCGAACAAAACGGCGGGCGAAAGCAGAAAGCGCCGGGCTGAGATCGGCAATGCCCATCCTCAATTCGGTGAGCTGTTCTTCGGTGACAACCAATTCGGATGCGGTGCTGGCGTTTTGCATGTCCATATTCCCCTCCGTGGATACAGTTCATAATGCAGGGGGAAGGTCATCGTTGCTGTACGCCAGCGTACACACAGTGGTTGAATTAGAGAAAACTTAATGAACGGAACAGGAATCTGACGGTTCGAAGCATCTTTTATGGCAGGATCACCGTTGGGGAAAAGAGCCCTTCTATTGCCGGAATTAGAGCACGGCCCAGGCAAAACTGTGCATCGGTTTTGCGATAACGACATGCATCCCGAAGACCCTTCACCGCACGCCCTCGATCAGAGTCAATAACGCAAGATGGCGACGCACAATCTATGATTGAGGGCGCCTGCGTCGTCCTTCCACGGCGGCCAGCGCTGCACCGACGAGGATCAGCGGCAGGGCGGTGATGAAAGTGCTGGAGAACGGCGAGTTGAAGATCAGCAAGTCCGCCAGAACCGGCCACAGGATGGCGAGATATTCGAAGGGAGCCAACAGGGATGCTTCGGCGTGTCGAAAAGCCACCGTCATGGCGATGTGCGCAAAGCCACCGAAAAGGCCGGCGAGAACAAGAAGAGCAAATTGAGTGTTGCCCGGCATCACCCAGCCGAAAGGCACTGTGAAGAGACCGCCGATCATCGAGGCAATAACGAAATAGAAGGCGATCGCGCCCGGATTTTCCGTTCTGCTGAGACTGCGCACCATGATGAGGGCGAAGGAGGTCAGCACCCCCATCAGTAGACCGAGGATATAACCCCACATTCGCGCGTCATCCATGACGCCGTGGCCGATCTCCGGCCACACCAGCGTCACCACCCCGGCAAGGCCGAAAAGCACACCACCCACACGCCACTTGGTCAGCCGTTCGGAGAGAAGCACCACACCAGCAATACTGGTGAAGGTTGGCGAGAGGTAGGTGAGAAGCGTTGCCTCCGCCAGGGGCAGGCGCGCAATGGAGGCGAAGGACGCAAACATCGCAGCTGCCCCAAGACTGGAGCGCAGCAAATGGCCCAAAGGGCGTCGTGTCGCCAACCCCCGCGGAAATTCGTTGCGCCACCATAGAAAGATCACCAGCGGGATCAGCGCAAATGCCGAGCGGAAGAAGACGATCTGGCCGACAGGAACCTGACCGGAGGTCGCCTTGATGCAGATCGACATAGCTGCAAAAAGAAATCCCGAGAGAATCCGAAGGCCGATGCCAAGCGTCTGGTTTTCGCTGATGGTTTTCACAAGAGTCCCTGGACCGGAGATGCGTGGTTGCTGCCACCTATTCAGACGCGATGTTCTATCGAAGAAACTGGATATGTGGCTTGGCGTGGAAGCGCGAGGTCTCGACGACGGCTTCGACCGAAAAGACGTTCCGCAAGAGATCCTGCGTCATCACCTCTTCCGGCGTTCCTGACGCCACGATCTTGCCGGTCTGCAGCACGATCACGTGATCGCAGTACATGGCAGCATGGTTCAGATCATGGAGCGCGATGATGCTGGTGACCGGAAGCCCAGATACGAGGCGCAGAAGGCTGATCTGGTGGTGGACGTCCAGATGATTGGTGGGCTCATCGAGAATGAGCTCCTTCGGCGACTGCGCCAAGGCGCGGGCAAGATGAGCACGCTGCTTCTCGCCGCCCGAGAGGCTCTGCCAGGCATCGTTGCGTTTGACGGTCATCTCTGTGCGCTCAAGCGCTTCATTCACCGCCGCATCGTCTTCCCGCGTCCAGCCGGAGAACATCGATTTATGGGGAAAGCGTCCCAGCTTGACGACGTCGATGACCTTCAGATTGACGTTCGTCGTGGCGTGCTGCTCGATGAAGGCGATACGCTGCGCAAGAGACTTGCGGCGGATCGTCTTGATATCCTTGCCGTCCAGCAGCACCTGGCCTGAATGGGGTTTCTTCAACCCACTGAGCAGGCGAAGCAGCGATGTCTTGCCGGAGCCATTCGGGCCGAGAAGTCCAAGCATCTTGCCGGGCTCGACCGTGAAGGAAATGCCATCCAAGATCGTCTTTGCGCCGACCTTCCACACCAGATTGTCCGCTGTGATACTCATGACGCGCGTTGCAGCCTGTAAAGGATGACGGAGAAGAACGGCACTCCGACCAGAGCCGTCACCACGCCGATGGGCAGAACCTGCTGCGGCACAAGCGTGCGCGAGGCGATATCGGCGAGCACCATGAAGATCGCCCCGGTGATGGCGCAGGCCGGCAAGAGCCGTGCGTGCAGCGGCCCGACGACGAAACGTGCTGCATGCGGAACCACCAGACCGACGAAGCCGATCGTCCCCACCATACTGACGATGGTGGCGGTGATGACCGCGGTCAGCGCAAAGAGGATGATGCGCGTGCGCCCGACATTGACACCAAGTGAGGCGGCCGCCTCATCGCCGAAGGCAAAGGCATCCAGCACGCGCGCATGGAAGAGGCAGCAGATCAGACCGAGACCGACGACGATGGACACGAGACCGACATCCGGCCAACGCACGCCACCGAAGCTGCCGAGAAGCCAGAACATCACGTCGCGGGCCTGCTGGGCATTGCCGGAAGTGGTGACCACATAGGATGTGGCGGCATTGAAAAGCTGAGCGGCTGCAACACCGGCCAAGATCGTTCTGTCCGCGCCGCCGCGCGCGCCATTGGACAGAATGGCAACCAGGAAGAATGCTGCAAAGGCGCCGACGAAGGCACCCAAAGACAGCGACACTGCGCCGGCACCGATCCCGAGAATGACGACGGCTACGGCACCGGTCGAGGCGCCAGCGGAAATGCCGAGAACATAGGGTTCGGCCAGCGGATTGCGCAGCATGGCCTGCATGATGGCCCCGCACATGGCCAGGCCCGCGCCGCAGAAGACGGCCACGAGCGCGCGGCTCAGCCTGTATTCCCAGATCACCGCCTCATGGATGCGGCTGATCTCGACCGACGTCCAGCCGAGCTTGTTGGTGATGGCGGCATAGGTGGTCGAGAGCGGAATTGGTAGATCGCCAATCCCGACACTAATGCCGACTACAAGGGCAATCGCCGCGAAGCACGCAAGATAGAGCGCTACGGAGGCAACAAGCCGCCGCATCCCGCTACCTGATCGATCCTTCGCCGCCACCGAACTCACTTCAGGCCGAGGGTCTTCAACTGCTGAGCAATTTGCTCAGCGCCGTAGATCGTCTGAACGCTTGGGTTCATCGCCTGTGCCGGCATGATGACGAGCGCCTTGTTCTTGACGGCATTCATCTGGCTGGTGGCAGGGTCGCTATTCAGGAACTTGATCTTGGCATCTGCCTTGTCGAGTTCCCAGCGATTGCGGTCGACCTGCGTCACGACGATGACATCGGGATCGGCGGCGATGATCGTTTCCCAACCAATGGCGGGCGACTCCGTTTCGGTGGTGATGGCATTGGTGCCGCCCAACAGATCGGCAATATAGCCCGACGGGCTGTTCTTGCCGCCGAGATAGGCGTCAGCCGATGGCGACGGGCTGGAGAACCAGAAGACATAGGAAAGCTTCTTGCCATCCTTCGGCGCATCAGCACGCAATGCAGCTTCGCGCTTCTTCAGGTCGGCGATAACGGCCTGACCCTTGTCGGCCACGTCAAAGATCTGCGAGAGATCGTCGATCTCCTTATACAGCGTCTCCATGTTCCAGAGCTTGGAGCGATTGCCATAACCGGACTTGTCTTTGGACATGTCGTCCAGCGCGCACATGCTGGGCGAAAGATAGGTGGAGATGCCAAGCTTGTCGAAATCTTCGCGCTTCGCCACCTTGCTGGTGGGGCCGACGAGCGTCGGCAAGGCGGCGGTCACAAAGTCTGGGTTCTGTGCAAGAATGGATTCGAAGGTTGGAAACTCGACGGTCAAAACCTTTACTTTGGCGTTTGCCTCTGCGACCTGCGGCAGAACCTTGTTCGGCCAGAAGGCAGTGCCGACCATCTTGTCCTGAAGACCAAGCAGCAGCATGATCTCGGCACTGTTCTGACCGAGTGCCACCGCACGCTCAGGCGCCTTGTTGAAGGTAACCGTGGCGCCGCAGTTTTCGATCGTCAGAGGATAGGTCGTCGCAGCCGTCGCCGGGTTTGCCGCAAACCCTGCAAATGCACAAAATCCCACAGCCGCAAAAAGACGCTTCATCATCACCCAAAATCCCGTTGAACGCGGCTCCCGCCGCACAATGCCTGCGCCTATAATCACCTCTCCTTGTACAAAACAAGACCGTTTGCTTCATATTATGGTGTCGGGATTTTTCCTGTTGATATCAAGATCGACCCAGTTCGCGGCGCTGCAACAGCCTATTGACGCACTGAATGAAATGCATACTATATCTGGTATTCAAGGTTCTTCCGATTCTGTCGGAAGCGAAGATGGGAATACGGTGCGCGAAGCCAGCGATGGTGGAGCAATGCCGCAGCTGCCCCCGCAACTGTAAGCGGCGAGCATTCTCTCAGCAGCCACTGAAACATAAGGTTTCGGGAAGGCGAGATGAATGTGACGACCCGCGAGCCAGGAGACCTGCCTTGAGTCAATACGTCCACCGGCGGGGTGCCCGGAAGGTCGCGAATGCGTACGGGATGACCCTGTGCGTCTCGCTTCCCCCATGCCTTCGCGTAGAGCCACTTCGGGGTGAAGTCCTATGATTACGAGTTCAGTCTTTTATCCGTTGGAGTAACCGGCGTCTGAGGCATGGTGCACAAAAGCGTTCAGCGCTTTTGCTATCTAGCTATGCGACAGCAGTGTCCGGCAGACCACGGCTTTGCGTTTAACCCTGTTTTTAAACCGTCACGCGCTTCACGGCGCGAGAGCGATTTCCCATGCCTTTTTTCGAACGAGGATCAAGATGAGCATCACCGTCTACAGCAAACCCGCTTGCGTTCAATGCACTGCGACCACCCGCGCGCTCGATCGTCAGGGTCTCGACTATACGATCGTCGATGTCTCGACTGACGAGCAAGCCTATGAGCGGGTGCTCGGTCTTGGTTATCGTCAAGTGCCGGTCGTGATTGCCGGCGAGACGCATTGGGGGGGCTTTCGGCCCGACATGATCAGCACGCTTGCATCGTGACGCAGACTATGGCGGGGGAGATCGTCTACTTCTCGACGCGCTCGGAAAATACACATCGCTTCGTGACCAAGCTCGACACCCCCGCTCGCCGCATCCCGATCAGCGCTGCTGAAACTCTCCATGTTCCAAGCCCATTCGTCCTCATCGTCCCGACCTATAGCGGCGAGAACGGCAAGGGCGCGGTTCCCAAACAGGTCATTCGCTTCCTCAACGATGCGAATAATCGAGCAAACCTTCGCGGCGTGATTGCCGCGGGCAACAGCAATTTCGGCGCAACCTTCGGGATCGCCGGCGACATCATCTCCGCCAAATGCGGTGTGCCCTATCTCTATCGCTTCGAGCTGATGGGGACGGGTGAGGACGTCGTCAATGTCAGACAGGGATTGGAACGATTTTGGACACGTTGACACTCGAGAGGCCCCTAAAGCAATCGGACGCGGCAGTGCTGGATTACCATGCGCTGAATGCGATGCTGAACCTTTACGATGAGGATGGCCGGATTCAGCTAGACTGGGACAGGCTGGCTGCTCACCAGTACTTTCTTCAGCACGTGAACCAGAACACGGTGTTCTTTCACAATCTGCGCGAAAAGCTCGATTATCTTTTGAGTGAAGGCTATTACGAGCAGACGGTGCTGGACCAGTATGCCTTCAACTTCGTCCGCGATCTCTTCGACCATGCCTATGCGAAGAAATTTCGCTTCCCGACATTCCTCGGGGCTTTCAAATACTACACGTCCTACACGCTGAAGACCTTTGACGGAAAACGGTATCTGGAACGGTATGAGGACCGCGTCTGTATGGTGGCGCTGGCACTGGCACGCGGCGACGAGACCCTGGCGCGCGGCCTGGTGGATGAGATGATCTCCGGCAGGTTTCAGCCAGCAACTCCGACTTTTCTCAATGCGGGAAAGAAGCAGCGTGGCGAATTGGTCTCCTGCTTCCTGCTGCGCATGGAAGACAATATGGAGTCGATCGCCCGTGGCATCAACTCGGCATTGCAGCTCTCGAAGCGCGGCGGCGGGGTGGCCCTTTCGCTGACCAATCTTCGTGAAGCCGGCGCGCCGATCAAACAGATCGAAAACCAGTCCTCCGGCGTCATTCCGGTGATGAAGCTGCTGGAAGATTCCTTCTCCTACGCCAACCAGCTTGGCGCGCGCCAGGGTGCCGGCGCCGTCTATCTCAACGCCCATCACCCGGACATCATGCGTTTCCTCGACACCAAGCGCGAAAATGCCGACGAAAAAATCCGTATCAAGACGCTGTCGCTCGGCGTCGTCGTTCCGGATATCACCTTCGAACTCGCCAAAAACAATGAGGATATGTACCTCTTCTCACCCTATGATGTGGAACGCATCTATGGCGTTGCCTTCAGCGAAATTTCGGTGACGGAAAAATACCGGGAGATGGTCGCCGATAGCCGGATCCGCAAGAAGAAAATCAAGGCGCGCGAGTTCTTTCAGGTGCTGGCCGAAATCCAGTTCGAAAGCGGCTATCCCTACATCATGTTCGAAGACACGGTGAACCGCGAGAACCCGATTGCCGGGCGCATCACTATGAGCAATCTCTGCTCGGAAATTCTTCAGGTCAGTGAGCCCAGCACCTATGAGGCCGACCTGTCCTACGAAACGACGGGGAAGGACATTTCCTGCAATCTCGGCTCGCTCAACATCGCAGCGGCGATGGATTCGGACGATTTCGGCAGGACCGTCGAGACCGCAATCCGCGCTTTGACGGCTGTCTCGGACATGAGCCATATCGCCTCCGTGCCATCCGTCGCCAAGGGCAATGCAGAGAGCCACGCGATCGGCCTCGGCCAGATGAACCTGCATGGCTATCTGGCCCGCGAGCGCATTTTCTATGGCTCCGAAGAAGGCGTGGATTTCACCAATATCTATTTCTACACGGTGACCTATCACGCGCTGAGGGCTTCCAATCGCCTGGCAGTAGAGCGCGACCAGCGCTTCAAGGGCTTTGAACAGTCCAAATATGCGAGCGGCGACTACTTCGACAAATACACGCAACAGGAATGGAAGCCGTCAACGGCGCGCGTTGCCGATCTGTTCGAAAAGGCTGGCATTCACATCCCGACACAGGAAGACTGGCTGGAACTGAAGCAGGCTGTGATGGAGGGTGGGCTGTACAATCAGAACCTCCAGGCGGTGCCGCCGACCGGCTCGATTTCCTACATCAACCACTCGACCTCCTCCATCCACCCGATCGTCTCGAAGATCGAAATCCGCAAGGAAGGCAAGATCGGCCGCGTCTATTATCCGGCTGCTTTCATGACCAACGACAATCTCGAATACTATCAAGATGCCTACGAGATCGGGCCTGAGAAGATCATCGATACCTATGCGGCGGCCACGCAGCATGTGGATCAGGGATTGTCGCTGACCCTGTTCTTCCGCGACACCGCCACGACGCGGGATATCAACCGCGCCCAGATCTATGCCTGGAAGAAGGGCATCAAGACCATCTACTACATCCGCCTTCGCCAAATGGCGCTGACCGGCACGGAAGTGCAAGGTTGCGTCTCCTGCGCCCTCTGATCATTCGGTAACAACCATGAACATCCAACTGAAGACCACGGCGCCAAAGGCTGCCACCGCCATTCGCGCGATCAACTGGAACCGCCTTGAGGACGACAAGGACCTTGAGGTGTGGAACAGACTGACAGGCAATTTCTGGCTACCGGAAAAGGTACCACTCTCCAACGACATCCCCTCCTGGGCAACGCTGAAGGCCGAAGAGCAGCAATTGACGATCCGCGTCTTCACCGGACTGACACTGCTCGACACGATCCAGAACGGCGTCGGCTCGGTCCGCCTGATGGAAGATGTGGCGACGCCGCATGAAGAGGCGGTGCTTTCCAACATCTCGTTCATGGAGGCCGTGCATGCGCGCTCCTATTCGTCGATCTTCTCGACGCTATGCTCAACGCCGGATGTGGACGATGCTTATCGATGGTCGGAAGAAAACGAGTTCCTCCAGCGCAAATCGTCCCTGATCCTGGAGCAATATGCCTCTGACGATCCATTGAAGAAAAAGCTGGCGTCGGTCTTCCTCGAAAGCTTCCTGTTCTATTCGGGCTTTTATCTGCCGATGTACTGGTCGAGCCGCGCCAAGCTCACCAATACGGCAGACATGATCCGCCTCATCATTCGCGACGAGGCGGTGCACGGCTACTATATCGGCTACAAATTCCAGCGCGCGCTCGAACGTTTGCCAGAGGCGGCGCGCCAGGAGATCAAGGATTTCGCCTTTGATCTGCTGCTGGAGCTTTATGACAACGAAGCGCGATACACCGAGGCGCTTTATGATGGCGTCGGCCTGACCGAGGACGTCAAGAAGTTCCTGCACTACAATGCCAACAAGGCGCTGATGAATCTCGGCTACGAGGCACTGTTTCCGCCGGAGGCCTGCAAAGTCAATCCGGCCATCCTTTCAGCGCTGTCGCCCAATGCCGACGAGAACCACGACTTCTTCTCCGGCTCCGGCTCTTCCTATGTCATCGGCAAAGCAGTTGCCACAGAGGATGAGGACTGGGATTTCTGAAGCGCCGCGCGTCCTGTGGGACGAACAGAGGACTCCTTACCTTTTGAATCGACGCATCGGCGCGAAAATCGAACCCGATTTTTGCGCCGATGCTGTAGGTACGTCAGTCCCGCAGCCTCAGGCATCTCCAATCTGCTTCAGAGAGTGCCTGAGACGTAAAATAGCGTGTCCCAACCGCGAACAATCGCGACGATCATAATGGCGGCAAGTGTGAGAATTGCGCCGCCAAACCTTGTTGGATCAGCGTGCCTGTGTCCACTCCGGCAGCCAATCGCGGTGGGCGACGAGAAGGTCATCCACCATCGACCAGATCTGATCGAGGTCGAGTTCCGCCGCCGTATGCGGATCCATCATCGCCGCGTGATAGATGTGCTCGCGGTTTTCGCTCATCATCGCCCGGACCGTCAGCTCCTGAACGTTGATGTTGGTGCGCATCAGCGCTGTCAGTTGCGGTGGCAATTCGCCGATGAAGGTTGGCTGCACGCCGTTATGATCGACGAGGCAGGGCACTTCCGCGGCGCAATTATAGGGCAATGAGGTGATGCAGCCATTGTTGCGCTGGTTTCCGTAGATCACCGAAGGCTCTCCGGTCCACACCGAGTTGATGATGGACGAGGCATATTCTTTCGATTGCTTGACCTCGATCTTGTTCGCGGAGCGATAGGCGGCCGCCTCACCCTTCCAGCGTTCGATCTGCTCGATACAGCGCTTCGGATATTCATCGAGCGGAATGCCGAATTTCTCGATCAGGTCCTCACGGCCTTCCTTGATGAAATAGGGCGTGTATTCCGCGAAATGCTCGGAGCTTTCAGTGACGAAGTAACCGAGGCGCGTCAGCATCTCGTAGCGGACCTTGTTGGGGCAGCGCGGGTTCCAGCCGGGCTTCGGGGCGCGGCCTTCGCGGTAGCCGCGCACCAGATCCGGGTACAGGTTCTTATAGCTGCCATCCGGCTGGCGGTGTTCGAATTCAAGGAAGAACGCCATGTGGTTGATGCCAGCGGAGCGGTAGCGAATTTCCTCGTAGGGAATATCGAGATCGAGCGCCAGTTCCATCGCCGTTCCCTGAACGGAGTGGCAGAGCCCCACCTGGCGGATCGTCGGATATTTCTCCGCGATCGCCCAGGTATTGATAGCCATCGGGTTCACATATTGCAGCATGATGGCGTTCGGGCAGACCGCCAGCATGTCCTCGCAGATCTTCCACAGATGCGGCACGGTGCGCAGACCACGCATGATGCCGCCCACACCAAGCGTATCGGCAATCGTCTGACGCAGGCCATATTTGCGCGGCACCTCGAAGTCGGTGACGGTGCAAGGCTCATAGCCGCCGATCTGGAAGGCGACGACGACAAAATCGGCATCCGTCAGCGCTTTTCTCTGATCGGTGAAGGTTTCCGCCTTGGCGCTGACGCCGAGCGTCGAGATCAGCTTGTTGACGACGATGGCGCTCTCGTCCAGCCGCTGCTGGTTGATGTCCATCAGCGCAATGCGGGCGCCGGACAAAGCGGGGCGCTGCAACACGTCGCCGATGATATTTTTCATGAACACCGTGGACCCTGCCCCGATGAAAGCGATCTTGGGATTTCTTGTCATTTCTTTCTCCACTCTCGGAAATTATGCGATTTCGAACGCAGCCCGGACCAGCCGCTGCGTGTATTCGGTCTTGGGATTGGATAGGACCTCCTCGACGGACCCCTGCTCCACGATCTGCCCGCGCTGCATGACGATGACGCGGTGGCAAAGAGCCCGCACAACCTTCAGGTCGTGCGAGATGAAGAGGTAGCTCAAGCCCTTCTCATCCTGCAGCTTGCGCAAGAGATCGATGATCTGCGCCTGCACAGAGAGGTCGAGCGCCGATGTAGGCTCGTCCAGCAGCAGGAACTCGGGCTCCAGCGCGATCGCGCGTGCGATCGCGATACGCTGGCGTTGCCCGCCGGAGAACTCATGCGGAAAGCGATTGGTGACATTGTCGGGAAGTCCCGCATCTCTGAGCGCCGCTCGCACGCGATCCAGCCGCTCGGCGCTGTTGGCGCCGATATTGTTGACGACCAACCCCTCACCGATGATCTGACCGACCGTCATGCGTGGATTGAGCGATGAAAATGGATCCTGAAACACCACCTGCATGCGTGAACGTAAGGGACGCATGCCATCGCGATCCTTGTTGTGGATCGGCTGCTTGTCGAAGAAGATTTCCCCGCCCTCATTGCTGATCAGTCGTGTCAGTGCCTGCCCGAAGGTCGTCTTGCCGGAGCCGGATTCGCCGACGAGCCCGAGGGTTTCATGCCGCCTGAGGTCAAGCGACAGGCCATCCACCGCAACGAGATCATGGAACACCGGGCGGAAAAATCCGCCGCTGCGCAGACCAAACGATACCCGGACATTCTTGCCTTCGAGCAGAATGGGTTGATCGTCCGACAGTGGCTTGGCGCGGCCGCGGGGCTCCGAGCCGAGAAGATGGCGCGTGTAAGGGTGCTGCGGCGCCTCGAAGAGCGCGGCTGTGGTATTGTGCTCCTGTAGCAGACCCTTCTGCATGACATAGACATAGTCGGAGAAGCGCCGCACCACAGTCAGATCATGCGTGATGAGGACGACGGCCATGCCGTGCTTTTTCTGCAAATCGCGCAGCAGATTGAGGATCTGCGCCTGTACGGTAACATCGAGCGCGGTTGTCGGCTCATCGGCGATCAAGAGATCGGGATTGTTGGCAAGCGCCATGGCAATCATTACGCGCTGGCGTTGCCCGCCGGACAACTGGTGGGGATATTGATCGATCCTGAGTTCCGGATCAGGGATGCGCACTTCGGCCAGAAGTGCGATGGCCTGCTTGCGCGCCTCCGACTTGCTGACCCGGCGATGCGCGCGGATGGCTTCGGCAATCTGCGTGCCGATGGAGTAGAGCGGATTGAGCGAGCTCATCGGCTCCTGGAAGATCATCGATATCCGGCTGCCGCGCAGCAGGCGGCGTTTGTCGCGCGAATATTTCAGAATGTCTTCGCCGCGAAACTTCACCCGCGTATCGGGACTGACCGTGGCGCGCTTGGACAAGAGCCCCATGACCAGACGTGCCGTGACCGATTTTCCCGAACCGGATTCACCGACGATCGCAATCGTCTCGCCGCGGTATAGCTGGAACGAAATATCCTGAACGGCAGAGACTTGGCCGTGCTCGGTCTTGAAGTTGACGCCGGCGTGGCGAACATCGAGAAGCGGCTCGTCGGTATGAAGCGCTGCGTCGAGACGAAGTTCGGGGATGAGGTTTTGTGTCATCGTGATCTCTTTCTCGGCTCAATAGGGATCGATCGCATCGCGAAGACCATCGCCTAGCGCATTGAAAGCGAAGACTGTGACAAGCACGAAGCCGACAGGTGCAAGGATCCAAGGGTAGGAACCGATGACCGAATAATTGGCCGTATCCTGAAGCATCAGACCCCAGGAGATGAGCGGCGGCTTCACCGCAAAGCCAAGGAAGCCAAGGAAGGACTCCAGAAGCACGATCGTCGGAATGTTGAGCGTCACCGCCACGATCACATGGCTCATCACATTCGGGAAAATGTGCTGGAAGATGATGCGCCGGTCGGTCGCCCCGATCGCGATCGCCGCCTTCACATATTCGATACGGGCAAGTGCGAGCGTCTTGCCACGCACTTCCCGCGACATCTGCGCCCAGCCGAGCGCCGACATGACGACGATGACGAAGCCGAGAAAGACATTGGTGGGTGCAGTAACCGGGATCAGCGATGTCAGCGCCAGATAAAGCGGCAGTTGCGGGAAGGCGAGCACGAGCTCGACAAATCGCTGCGTCCATGTGTCGAAGGCACCGCCAAGATAGCCGGAGACCATGCCGACGGTCGTGCCGATCGCAGTGACGATGGTGACGACGGTCAACGCAATCATCAGCGAGATGCGAGAGCCGTAGATCGCGCGGGAGAGAATGTCGCGCCCGAGCTTGTCCGTACCGAGGAAGTGAATGGGCTTGCCATCTGTCGAGCCGAAGAAGTGGACTGTGGACGGAATGATGCCGAAGAGCTTGTATTCGAAGCCGGTCACGAAGAAGCCGAGGACCCGGGGGTTCTCGTAGTCCGGTCCGCTGATGGGCTGGAACGTAATGGGATCGAGCTTTTCGGAATCGACGATCGGATAGACACGCGGCATGACCAGATTGCCTTCCTGGTCATGGATCGAAATCGATTCCGGCGGCATGAAGGAATCTTCCGACAGCATCGGATCGACGGGGGCCAGGAAGCCTGCGAAGACCGCCATGATGAGAAGAGCGCAGACGAGCACGAGGCCAAGCATGCCGGTGAAGGACCGCCGGAAGCGGCGCCAGACCAGAGCCTGATAGCTTTCGTTGCCTGCTGGTGCAGTCGTTACGGTCGGCTCGATTGTGGTTTCGGCTGGAACCAACATGGTCACGCTCCTCCCAGTTTAATACGTGGATCAAGCGCTGCCAGCAGCATGTCGGCGATGATGTTGCCGACGATCAGTGTGGCGGCCAGCACCAGCATGAAGGTGGCTGTCACATAGACATCGCCCACATGCATCGAACCAACGATGGCTGGTCCGACGGTCGGCAGCGCGAAGATGATCGCCACCTCGATTTCGCCGGTCAGCATGTAGGGCAGAACCACGCCCTGATACATAATCAGCGGATGGAGCGCATTGGGCACGGCATGGCGCATGACGACGGCACTTTCGCGCAGGCCCTTGGCCCGCGCCGTCTCGATATATTGCGCATTCAGCGTATCGAGCAGATTGCCGCGCATGACGCGCATATTGTAGGCAAGCCCGCCAAAGGTGGCGATGGCGACCACGGGCCAGACATGCTTCACCAGATCGACGAACTTGTCCCAGGACCAGGGCGCGCCGCCATAGCGGGGCGAGAAGAAGTTGCCGATTTCGCTGATGTTGAAATGGAAGACCAGGAGATAGACCATGATCAGCGCCATCAGAAAGCGCGGAATGGTCATGCCGAGAAAGGCGATGCCGGAGAGGATCGTATCCACCCAGCTATATTGGCGTGTCGCCGCAAGAATACCGAAGCTGATGCCGAGGATGGATGCCAGGATGTGGCAGACGAGCGCAAGGATCAGCGTGCGCGGCAGGCGTTCGGCAACAATCTCGCCGACGGGGCGGTTGTAGTACATGCTATAGCCGAAATCGCCCTTCGACACCATGTTCCAAATCCAGTTGAAGTACTGGATGACGAGCGGCTTATCGAGACCGTGGGCAACCGCGTAGGCCTTGGCCTGAGCGTCGGCCTGCTCGAAGGATGCACCCCCGAGATTCATAAGCTGCGACCGGATATAATCTGCATAGTTGCCGGGCGGCGCCTGGATGATCGCAAATGTCACGATGCTCAGGATTAGAAGCAACGGGATTGCGGACAGAAGGCGGGTAACCAGAAACCTCAACATAAGAACTTCTCCTCGAGGGGACGGTGGCGGTCCGCGGCCTTAAAGCCGCCAAACCGCCACCACTTAGAGCGCCGTGCGTCCTTGGAGGACGCACAAAGGACGCTCTAACTTTTTGAATCTACGCGTCGGGCTTTCCGAAAATCGGAATCGATTTTCGGGCCGATGCTGTAGGTTCCACGCCCCGCCTGATGCTGCGGGGCGCAGAGCCGGGAGGAACCGCTTACTTCTGCGGACCGTCACCGCCAGGCTTGCCTGGCAACATGTCCTTGAAGAGCTGGTAGTCACCCTGATCGGCTGCCGGAACATAGAGGCGTTCGCGGATGATCGAATCTTCGGCCCAGTTGAACATGTAGATCGGCGCACCGTTCGGCACGTTCTTGAAGCGCTTGTTGATGATCAGAGCACCGGGATATTCCACAAGACCGACCGTGTTGACGTTGGTCGTGTAGATCTTCTGATACTGCTTGATCAGTTCGGCCTGCTCCTTCGGGTCGCTCGAGATGACGAACTTGTTGATCGTATCAGCCAGCTCCTTCTCGAATGGCATCAGGTCGAGCTCATTCTTGTTGTTGGCGCGGTGGAACCAGCTGGTGCGAGGACCGGTGGGAGCGAGCTGCGGCGTGTTCTGCACGACGGAAGCGAGTTCTGCCTGGGTGCGGTGTAGCGACCAGTCGAACTTGCCACCAAAGTTTGCCGCATCGCGATCCTTGCTGGCCTGGGCGTTCAGCACCACACGAATGCCGAGCTTCTGCATCTGAGCGATGACGCCTTCGCCAAGACTCTTGTCTGTCGTGTAGTCATTGCTGACGAGCATCGAGATTTCGACATCCTTGCCGCCGGCAGTCCCTGCCGGGAAGTTGACGATGCCATTGCCATCGGTGTCCTTCAGACCGGCTGCAGCAAGCTCCTTCTTGGCGCCTTCAAGATCGAAGGGGTAGTAGAGGGTCGACTGACGATCGTAGAAGTTCGAGCCGGAAAGGATACCACCGGCATAGGTCGCGACGAACGGTCCCTTGACAAGAGAATCGCCCAATTCCTTGCGGTTGGTCGCCATGGTGATGGCTCGACGGAAATGCTCGTTTCGGTTCAGTTCGCGAATGGCCTGCTGGCGGGCATCCGGATCGCCCCAGCCATTGGCGGAGAAGTTCATCTCGATATTGTAGCCGATCAGGCGCGGTCCGAAGGCAAGTCTTGCGGGAGCGTCCTTCTGAGCGGAGCGCTTGAGCGACTCCACGAAGTTTTCCGGCTGCTCCAGGTTGGAAATGTCACCGGAGCCTGCAACTGCCTGAACGTCACGGTCGGCCCAGGTCGAGAGCTTGTAGTGCGTCTCGTCCAGGTAAGGGAGCTGGTTGCCCTTTTCGTCGACCTTCCAGTAATAGGGGTTGCGGCGCATGACGATGATGTCGTCCGGGCGATACTCGACCGGAACCCACGCGCCCATGACCGGGAAGTTCATGTAGCTCGGCGGGAACGCGTTCTTGTACTGCTCGTAGGTGTTCTTCGAGTACTTCGGATGCTGCGGCTTCAGCATATGGGCAGGACCTGGGCAGAAGGTGCCATAGGCCATGTTGTAGATGAACTGCTTCGGAAACGCGTCCTTGAAGGTCCACTCGATCGTGTATTTGTCGATGGCTTTCAGCGTCGTGCCGGCGCCGAAGGTTTCCTGGGTGGCACCGTTCAGCGGCGAGACGTTCGGATCGAGGACGTTATCGTCCCAGTAGAACATCACGTCATCGGAGGTAAAATCCTGGCCGTCGGACCACTTCGCACCCTCGATAAGCTTCATCGTCAGCTTGTGGCCGTCCTTGGACCATTCCCAGCTTTTTGCGAGGTTCGGCAGTGGCTGGAGGTCGTCCGCCTTGACCTGGAAGAGCGGGCCGGTGCGCGTCAGGCACTCGAAGAGACCGATATCGATGCCGCCCCATCCCTGGTTTTGACCGGCCCAGTAGTTCCAGCCTTCCGGACGGCCACCGATGACATGACGCAGCGTATCGCCATAAACGCCCACACCATCCGGCATGTTACCGGTCTTGTAGACCATCGGCTCTTTCGGCAGGCGATCTTTGACGGGAGGCAACTTCTTCTGGTCGACGAACTGCTTCGTCACCCAGGAAGGCTCGTGATATTCCGGCAGCGCCTTATATTCGAGGATGGCCGAGCCATCCACATATTGCACCTTGGTCTGCGCCGGAAAATCCGGCGGCTGCGGCACTACGGTCAGTTCCGACGCCATGGCGCCATATGCCAACGCGGACACGCCAACAAGAAGGGCGGCCGTTTTCACAAGATATCGGTTTGTCATCCTCACTCCCCTTTTTGAACAACGGGCAATACCCGCCGTGGCTCTTTGAACCGGGCCTCCCGCCCGGTCTTATCGACGGCCCTCCTCAGGGCCGTCTGATCTCTATGCGGCGATCAGCTTGCCTGCTTGATGGCACGCAGCTCCTCGACGGAGCGAACGGCGCGACGCGCTGACCCTTCCCAATCGCGGGTCTTGACCGTTGCGTTCTTCAAGCGCTCGCGCGCGGCTGGAACGGCATCGGCATATTGTGGCAGCCACTGGGCCTGCGCCACGACCATTTCGTCGACCATCTGCCAAACCTCTTCCGGGGTGGATACCGCACCCACCAGCGGATCATGCAGCACGGCAAGCTTCAAGAGGTCGATATCGCCGGTCACCGCTGCGTGCACCGACATGCGCTGAACATTGATGGACGCCATGCACGTCGCCGCACAGGCTTCCGGCAAAGTGATCCCCGAGACCATGTTGATACCGAAGCGATCGACGAAGCCGGGCGACTCGATGATCGCATCCGAAGGTAGATTGCAGATGACACCGTTGTTCTTGACGTTGAAGTGGCCGCGATAGACGCGTCCGGTTTCCAGCGCCTCCAGAATATGGCTGGCATGTTCATTGGAGCGCTTGGCCGGATCGATCGGCTTGTCGGCTGCTGCCAGGAACTGCGGGAACTCGGTCTCGAACCAGTTGCGCGTTTCCGTCGAGTAACGCAGGTAACCACCGGTTTCGCCGTGGATCCAGTCCGACATGTCGATCCAGCGGGAGATTTCTTCCGGCCGCTTACGATACCATGGCAGATATTCCGACAGATGACCGTTGCTTTCGGTGGAATAGACGCCGAACCGCTTTAAGACGTCGATGCGGAGCTTTTCCTGCTGCGAGAAAACCGGATGGGCTTCAAAGGCAGCAATCAGCTCCTCCTTGCCGATCTTGCGACCATTAAGGCGCAGGTCGACAAACCATGTCTGGTGGTTGATGCCGGAGCAGATGTAGTCGAGTTCGGAAAGCGATTTTGCGCCCAGAACTTCGGCAATCTGTTCGGCGCCATGCTGGACCCCGTGGCAAAGACCGACAGTGTCGACCTTGCCATATTCGATGGCCGCCCATGTGTTCATTGCCATAGGGTTTGCGTAGTTCAGGAACTTCGCATTCGGGGCAGCCACTTCGCGAATATCGCGGCAGAAATCGAGAATGACGGGAATATTGCGCTGGCCATAGAGAATGCCGCCTGCGCAGATCGTATCGCCGACACACTGGTCGATACCGTATTTGAGCGGAATGCGAATATCCTCGGCATAGGCTTCCAGACCACCGACGCGCACGCAGCTGATGATGTACTTGGCGCCTTCCAGCGCACGTTTACGATCCGTGTGCGCGGTGACCTTGACCTTGAGGCGGTTGGCTTCAACGATCTTGTCGAGAATGGCCTTGATCATATCGAGATTGTGTTGGCTGATATCCGTCAGCGCTACCTCGATATCGTGAAACTCCGGTACGCACAGAACATCGGTAAAGAGCTTTTTTGTGAAGCCGACGCTCCCCGCCCCGATTATAGCGATTTTGAAACTCATAACGCCACCTCTTTTTCAAATGGAAAGGGTGAAACGGGCCAAAGGATTCTTGCGTCACAAAAACTCAGATGACCTTCCATCTTATTGGAAAATCAGAATTATTGACTATATCGTTTTTAAAAAATCCTGCTGGCTGTCTCCTCTGCGGGCGATTATGCGTATAAAGATGGTCAATGCCAGAGAAGGATTATGCTTTAATGGGTAATTTTGTGCTGCAAGATTTGATCGACCAAGGCCCTTGCATGCGCGCCGTATCCCTGCCGCGCGGCCGCCAGACGCTTCATACGATGCCGACCAGTAGCGGGTATGAGATTCGCCGCGGCGGAAATTACGACTGGGATGGGCGAAAGCGTGGACAGACGCCGTTCACAGTCCTGCAATATTGCATCAGCGGTTCGGGCAATCTGCGCTACGACAATCGTCGCTACCTGGTGAAGCCCGGCGAGACGTTGCTGCTTCTTATTCCCCACAATCACCGTTACTGGTTGGAAGAAGGCCAGGAATGGGAGTTTTTCTGGATCTCCATGAACGGCGAGGAGGCGCTGCGTATTCACCGCAACATCCTCGCCGTCACCGGCCCGATTCTCAAGTTGAAGACGCAGACGATCGATCAGTTGGCAAGCTGCTGCTCTCGCCTCGTCAACGGCGCAGAAACGCCCGGAGCGGCGTCCGCAGCCGCCTACGAGGCGGCGATGACGCTTTATGATGATGTCTTCGGTTCGCATCCCTCTTTCGGGGGCGAATATCGCACCATGCAGCAGGTGCTCAGCTATATCGACGGGCATCTCAACGAACGCCTCTCGGTCAATGATCTCGCAGCCGTTGCTGGTCTGAGCCGCGCGCATTTTTCGCGGATCTTCACGGCGAATGAAGGGGTGCCGCCGGCAGAATTCGTTCTGCAGAGGCGGCTGCGTCGCGCTGCAAAACTTTTGACCTCGGCGGCGGACATTCCCATCAAGGAAGTCTCCGTGCTCTGCGGCTTCGAAGATCCGAACTATTTTTCGAAGGTGTTTCGCAGGCTCTATGGCACCAATCCCAGCGAGTTCCGCACCAGTGGGATGTATCCGGGCCCACCACAGATTTAGAGCCTTCGCGTTGGCGGCAAGATTTATTCGATATACCCATGCGGCTCGAAAACGTCTGCAGTGGTTGCAATATCGCAGATGCAGTTCTTCCCAAGTATGTTTTCGATGTAAAACAGTTATGATGTATTAACTTCGATCGTAAGACCGGACTTTACTCTTCTGAGTTATCAGTCTCACCATAGACGATCAACATGCGGATGGTGAGATGAGCCACGGCTTTGCGAATGCACGGACTGTAGAGCAGGCGAGATACCATGCCTTGGCCAGAACCTGGCCGGCGCTCTACATCGCGCTGTGCGCCGACATCGTTGCGGTGGCATTTGTCCATTCCGCCCTCGCACCCTGGTGGGCCTGGGGCGTTCTACCGGCGGTGCTGGTGCCGAAGTCGCTGATCTGGGCCTATCTCTGGCATCGCAAGCGCAACGTTATCCCACCATCCGAAGAATGTACTCGCGCGGTGCGCATTCTCGGTATCGAGATCACTATATGGATGGCGATGATCGTCGCCTGGCAGGTCTGGCTCTCCCATTGGGGAACAGGCGAGTCGCTGCTGCTTTTGGCGCTTTGCATGGGCGGACAGATGGTCTTCCTGCTGTTTGGCCTCTTGCACCTGCGTACCTCTTCCATTCTGTCTGCCACATTTTGCGTTCTCGGCATGCTCTATATCGGCGCCCATTCCGGCTCTGCGCTGATCGGCATCGTCGTTCTTCTGGTCGGCGGGGTTGCGGGCCTTGCCTATGTCGCTCAGGGCTATTATCGCGACTTTACCAGCCTCGTCTCTTCACGGCTTTCGATCGAGACCAAGACGCGCGAAATCGAAGCGCTCAGCGAAGACAACTTCCGCATCGCCAATACCGACATGCTGACCGAGATTGGCAACAGACGCCGCTTCTTCCGTGACCTGGAGCAGGCCCTCGATCACGCACGCCAAGCAGACGAACCGCTTGCCCTCGCCATTGTCGATCTCGATGGATTCAAGGCCATCAATGACAGCAATGGCCACCTCGTAGGCGACCGGTTGCTGAAGGCCATGGCGCAGCGCTTGCAGGACATTTTGTCAGCCCATGCCGAGGTTTATCGACTGGGTGGTGACGAATTTGCATTCTTCCTGCGGGATGAAAGCGATCCTAAGCAACTGATCAGCCTTGGGGATGGACTGATCGAGTCCGTAAAAGCGCCGATCTTCGTCGACGACCTGCGTCTGTCGCTTGGTTGCTCAGTTGGATTCTCGACGTTCCCGCAGGCGGGAACGACCTCGACGGAACTCTATGATCGCGCCGACTATGCGCTCTTCCACGCCAAGAAAACCGGCAAGCAGCAAACTGTCCTGTTCAGCGCCGAGCATGAAGAAACGGTCCGCGAAGCGGCCCTGATCGAGCGCAGCCTGCGCGCAGCGGACCTTGAGAAGGAACTGTTACTGACCTTCCAGCCGATCGTCGATTCCGGGCGCAACGAAACCATCCTTCTGGAATGCCTTGCCCGCTGGCAGAGCCCAGCCCTTGGACTTGTCTCCCCCGCGCGGTTCATTCCGGTCGCAGAGCAGTCCGGTCTCATCTCCACCCTGACCCCGATCTTGCTGCGCAAGGCCTTGGACGCGGTGCGGAACTGGCCGGACACGGTCGGAATTTCCTTCAATCTTTCCGGTCACGACATCACAGCTCCGGACAAAATCCTTGGCTTGATGTCAATCCTGGAAAAGAGCGGCGTATCTGCACGCCGGGTCGAGTTCGAGGTGACGGAGACGGCCTTGATGATGAACCTGGACCAGGGCATCGCCAGTCTCAACGCACTCAAAGCCACAGGCGCCCGCATCTCGCTGGATGACTTCGGAACCGGCTACTCAAGTCTTAGCCAAATCCAGCGCCTGCCGCTGGACAAGATCAAGGTCGATGCCAGCTTCATTCGCAACCTCATCGACAGCGAGGCCAGTCAGAAGATCGTCCGGTCGGTGAGCTCCCTGTCGCGCGATCTGTCTCTCGATTGCGTCGTCGAAGGCGTGGAGACCGAAGATCAGCTCAATATGCTGACCGAAATGGGCTGTAACCTGATCCAGGGCTACATATACTCCCGCCCGCTGAAAGCCATCGATGTTCAGCCCTTCCTGGACCAGCAGGTCCGGACGGATGTTGTGGCCGTCGGCTAACGAAGCCGAAGCATGGTGTAGCTCAAGAGGTCTCAGTTCCGCGGGGCATTATTCTCGACCGGTCGCGGTGATGGCAACGGAACATCGGCGGCAGCGGCTTCATTCTGCCAGGTCGTGATGCGGTGAACGATGCCAGGTATTTCATCATTGAGGTAGCTTGGCTGGCCGGGAAGCCCCATCGGATACATGGCCTCGCGCGACGCTTCATATTGAACGCTTTGATTGGTGCAAAGCCGCACTCTCATATCTTCCGGCTTCACCTCGGGCCTGTTGGCAATCGACTCCACCGTCCCGAAGCTCGGAGGCAGCCGTCCTTCAAAACCCTCGTCCAGATATTTTGCCGAGCGTTCGTTGCGCTCGCGCTCGGTGGTCGCCCCCATCACCACCACCATGAGGCGGCGGTTGTCGCGCCTGGCGACGCCAACGAAGTTGCGTCCGGATGCGCAGAGAAACCCGGTCTTCATACCGGTGGTGCCGCGGTAGCGGGTCAGGAGCAAATTGTTGGATGGGATTTCCTTGCCGTTGATCGATACGGCAGAGACCTGGAAGAAGTTCTGGAACTGCGGGAACTGCTGCTCGATGGCAAGCCCCAGGATCGCGAGATCGCGTGCGGTGGTGTAGTTGTTCTTGTCGAACAATCCGTTCGGATTGGAAAAATGCGTCCCCGTCATGCCGAGGCGCCGGGCTGCTTCGTTCATCTTCTCAACGAAAGGTGCCTCGCCGTGGCCCACTCTTTCCGCGACGGCCATCGCGACATCGTTGGCTGAGGCAACGATCATGGCATAAAGAGCATCTTCTAGCGTCATCGCCTGACCTTGAGACAGGCCGGACTCAAGGAACGCCTCGCTGACCGACTTTTTCGTCATGGTGACAGGCGTGGAAAGCGAAATCTCGCCATCACGCAAGGCCTCGAACGTCAGAAACGCCGTCATCAACTTGGTTGTCGACGCGGGATACCAGGGAACGCCGGCATCTTCCTGAACGAGCACCTGATGGGTATCGGCATCCAGCACAAGCACCGGAGTTGCATTTGCAGCAATCGGCGCGGTAAACAAGGATCCCAACAAAACGGAGCCGATCAGTCTTTTCATCTTACTGCATATCCAATGTCTTGCAAAAGCGGTTCCCATATCAGCTAAACGATCCGGATGCCACCTGAGCAAAGAGGAGCGAGCATGTAAGCTGATATGCAATAAAGACATATCTAAAGTTTTTAATTTTGAGAATTTGGAGCGGGCGAAGGGATTTGAACCCTCGACCCCAACCTTGGCAAGGTTGTGCTCTACCCCTGAGCTACACCCGCTCAAAGTCCGCCGGTTCGGGGTAGATCGCTGAACCGCGGGTCGCCGTCATGCGGCAACGGGCGCTATATCGCTCAACCGACTTTCAAATGCAAGAGATAAATGCAGGGAGGGTGCGATATATCTTTCGCACGCCAGCGACCAGCCGTTTGTGCCACAAGGCGGATTGCGCCATGGTCCATGGCGCCGAAAGAGAATGAACATTGAAAAGAGAGATTTGGAGCGGGCGAAGGGATTTGAACCCTCGACCCCAACCTTGGCAAGGTTGTGCTCTACCCCTGAGCTACACCCGCTCAAAAATCCAACGGTTCGGGGTAGATCGCTGAACCGTGGGCGCCGTCTTGCGGCGACGGGCGCTATATCGCTCAACCGATTTTCAAATGCAACAGGGAAATGACGAAAACCGGGAGAAAAATTTACGCCTCATCGCAAGCATCGGAAAAGGCTGATCTTTTGAGGGCTTCACGGCAGAATGGATTGCAAAAGCGGTGTGTCGGGCCTATTCACTTTGTCAAAGACAGACGAAATCCGGCAGAGGCACGCAGTGATGGTTGCAGAGCATTCCCCCAAGACGGCGCAGGATCTTTTCAGCTTTCTCGATGGCCTTGGCATAAAACACACGACCACGCAGCATCAGCCGGTCTTCACAGTCGCTGAATCGGAATCCCTGCGCGATCTGATCCCCGGCGGCCACACGAAGAACCTTTTCGTCAAGGACAAGAAGGACCAGTATTTCGTTCTGACCGTCGAAGAAAACGCGACGGTGGACCTGAAGACGGTTCACAAGATCATCGATGCCGCCAGCAAGGTGTCCTTCGGCAAGCCGGAAAAGATGCTGGAATATCTGGGCGTTGTTCCCGGTTCGGTCACCGTCTTCGGCGCGATCAACGATACCGACAATCAAGTGACCTTCGTGCTTGATAGCGAGTTGATGAAATCCGACCTGATCAATGGCCACCCGCTGACCAACGACGCGACGACGACGATCGGCCGTGACGATCTCGTGCGCTTCCTGGAGGCGACGGGGCACACGCCGCTGATCTTGAAAGTCACGGAATAAACCACGATCTGTGCGGTATGAGCGCACCGGCACGAGATGATATTGGAGACGAGATATGAGCGGAATGGATAACCCTTACGGAGCTTCGCTCGGAGGTCAGATGACGGGTTCGGCAAGCTTCGGCGGCGGACAAACCGGCGCTCAAGGCTCCTATATCAAGGATACGACAACCGCGAACTTCTCCAAGGACGTGATGGATGAATCGCGCCGGCAGCCGGTGTTGGTCGATTTCTGGGCGCCGTGGTGCGGCCCGTGCAAGCAGCTGACGCCCGTTCTGGAAAAGGTGGTCAATCAAGCGGGCGGACGCGTCAAGCTGGTCAAGCTCAATATCGACGATCATCCCGCCATCCCCGGACAGCTTGGCATTCAGTCCATCCCCGCCATCGTTGCATTCGTTGACGGCAGACCGGTCGATGGTTTCATGGGGGCAGTTCCGGAAAGCCAGATCCTGCAATTCATCGAGAAGCTCGCAGGACCGGCAGGCGATGATCAGGAGGCCGAAATCGAAGCGGCGCTCGCCGAGGCAAAACAGCTGCTGGAAGCCGGCGATTTCCAGAATGCCGCCCAGCTCTTCGGCGCCGTGATGCAGGCTGATCCTGAAAATGCCGCCGCTGTCGCCGGCATTGCCGAGTGCATGATCGCGGTCGGCCAATATGAGCGCGCCAGCGAGCTTCTGTCGTCCCTGTCGGAAGAACTTACCAAGGACGCAGCCGTGCAGGCGGCGTCGAAAAAGCTGGCGCAGTTCGAGGAAGCCCGCAAGCTCGGCGATCCGTTGGCCTTGCAGCAGGCCCTGCAATTGAACCCGGACGATCACGCATCAAGGCTGAAGCTCGCCAAAATCCTGAATGCGCAGGGCAAACGGGAAGAGGCCGTCGAAGAGTTGCTGACCATCATGCGCAAGGATCGGACCTTTGAAGACGACGGCGCGCGCAAGCAGCTGGTGGAGTTTTTCGAGACCTGGGGTTTCAAGGATCCGGCCAGCATTTCCGGTCGCAGAAAGCTCTCCTCGATACTCTTTTCCTAAAACCGTCTTGCGCTTTGCCGACCCGCTCCTCATCTAAACTGGAGCGGGAACGATGAGACATAAGGAATCCGTCCGATGCATGTCGGAAATGCGAGATATCTGAAAGAAAGCGATCTACCCGAGACCATTCCTGTTTTTCCCTTGCCGGGCGCCTTGCTGCTGCCGGAAGGGCACCTGCCGCTGAACATCTTCGAGCCACGCTATCTGGCGATGTTCGACGCGGCCATTGCAAGCCACCGACTAATCGGCATGGTCCAGCCCGCCCTGCAAGCTCTTGAAGCCGGAACCGAGGGTGGCGCACTGAGCCCCATCGGCTGCATCGGTCGCATCACTTCATTTTCCGAGACCGGCGACGGCCGCTACGTCGTGTCGTTGACAGGCGTCTGCCGCTTCAGGCTGCTGGAGGAGATCGAAGAGAAGACGCCTTACCGCGTGTTCAAGCAAGCTCCGTTCATTGCCGATCTCTCCGGTGAAGATGGGGAGGAAGATATCGATCGCGCCAATCTCTTGCGCATCTTCCGCAATTTCCTTGAATCGAACCAGTTGGAAGCGGATTGGGACAGCGTCGAGCGCGCGGGAAATCGTGTATTGGTCAATTCGTTGTCGATGATGTCCCCCTTTGGACCGGCAGAAAAGCAGGCTCTCCTGGAGGCTCCTGATCTGAAATCCCGCGCGGACGCACTGATCGCCATCATGGAGATCGTGCTGGCTCAGGGCGGGGCAGAGGGTGGTGTCATCCTGCAATGAGCCACAACCATGGATGAAAAGCTGAGCAAGGTCGATCCGAAGCTTCTGGATCTTCTCGTCTGCCCTTTGACCAAGGGCAGGCTCACCTACGATCGAGAACATCACGAATTGATTTCCGAACGCGCCAAGCTGGCCTACCCGATCCGTGACGGCGTGCCGATCATGCTGATTTCGGAAGCGCGCAAGATCGAAGACTGACGACCTCAAGTCGCCCCCGTAGATAGACAGCACGCTTCCAAAAGACTCCGCGGCACACAGCACCCGCTTGCTTCACGCCTGGGAACCGGTATTCCCCCCACGCGTTCGATCTTTGACGACAATCGTCACATTGCGATGAGGAGTTCGAACGATGGAAGACAAAAACGCCCGCGAGGCGATCGAAGAAAAAAACGTGAAGACCGAGCGCAATGAAGATATTCCCGCTGCCGGTCCGCACGCGAAAAAGCATCTGACCGACAACAGCAAGACGCCAGGTGCCGGCTCCCTCCCAGACGAGGACGACAGCGAGGTCAACCCGGGAGCGGGCTAACCTCCAGGTAAAGTATTAGTATGGGTTCTGGCCGCAGCGATCAAAAATTTTATGAACGTTGCGGCCATAACTGTGCTGGGTCAACAAGCGGGCTATCGCATCGGCTCGAAGACCGGGTACGAATTTCCAATATCGCGCACATTGCTCTGGTCGTCCATTTAATGGGCAGCCACTGACCGCTCATGGCACCAGCAAAAAATACGGTCTTATACATTGGAGGCCGGAACATTGTTATGATGTTCCGGCCTTGTTTGTCTTGATGGTGGTCGCAACACCGTCGAGACGATGTGCAGAGCGGTTGGGCCTTTGGCGGCCTGAACTTTCGTTCGTAA
>Ga0308171_1000932_pt1 | contig 47288 bp, 44 predicted proteins | sample PhyGR1_FD_202135 | JGI IMG/M metagenome (GOLD analysis project Ga0308171, IMG submission 202135) | Phyllosphere microbial communities from UC Gill Tract Community Farm, Albany, California, United States - DLSLSG.R1 | ecosystem: Host-associated > Plants > Phyllosphere > Unclassified | place: USA... | reverse complement strand
AATAAGTTCCCTCAACTTTTAATTTATTATTTAAAAATGCCATCTCAACACCAAAATCTGAACCCGTTGTTGTTTCCCAACCAATTGACGGATCAATTACTCTGTCAACCGTTGCTGCTGGATATCCAGTGTTACCATAATATGCACCTCCACCAATATTAGTTACAACCTGAGAAAAATCTCTTTTAACTCTTGGGTTACCTAATTTACCCCAGCTTGCTCTCAATTTCAACAAATCAAAAACATTCTGCTCACTCATAAAACCTTCTTTTGAAACTACCCAACCAACACTTACAGCAGGAAAAGTTTTATATCTGTCTGTTGATATTTGCGAACTTGCATCTCTACGTACAGAGGCATTTAAAAGATACTTACCGGCATAGTCATAATTTATCCTTCCAAAGAAAGATTCAATTCTTTGTTGATCTTGTGTAGCTGCTGGTCTACCATCAGGAACTGCCGCTGCAGTATCGTGATAATTAAATATATCAGTACCATTGAAAATGTTTAAAGAAGCATTAGTTCCATCATAAGCTACATTTTTAGCAATTAAAACATCTTCGGATCGAGAATCTCTAATTCTTGAAAAACCCGCTAGTAATTCTAAATTATGATTTCCGAAATCTTTTTTCCAATTAATAGTATTGTCCCAAACATAGTTTCTATTACGTACATTTCTTGTAATAAGATTCGAAAGGGTTGCATTTGGAGTATATGTAATTGCAGGTGTATATTCGTATTGGCTCGGGCTAGAGTTATCAGTCGTATAACTGCTTCTAAAAGTAAAATCTTTTAAAAACTTAACATCAATAAAGACGTTATTAAGCATTCTGTCCTGTCTTATCTGTGATCTGTAAAGATCTAATTGTGCTCTAGGATTTGCAATAGAATAGCCATTGAAAAACTGATAACTTCCTGTTGCAGGATCCATAGGTCCAAATAATGGTGGAGAATTACGTGCATTTAACAAAGGATTATTTGCAACATCAGTTCTTGTTTTTGAATAAGAGAAATTATCTCCAATGGTAATGTTATCTGTAATTTTATAACTTAAATTCAATTTTGTATTGAATCTATTAAAACCACTTCCAGAATTAACTCCCTGCCCTGCATCCAAATTTCCTTCATCCTGCAGATATCCAACACTACCATAATAATTCAATTTACCCAGACTTCCAGAAGCAGAGAAATCATTTGAATTGATAATGCTGGTACGGAAAATTTCTTTGAACCAGTTAGTATCAGCTGGGAAATCTGCTCTACTGATAGATCCTGCAGAAGAACCATTATCATTCATTAATTTTTCATTGTACAGTTCAACATATTGATCTGCATTTACCATTTTAGGAATATTGGTTATCTTTTTAATACCTAAATAAGAATTAACATTAAAAACAGGTTTTCCTTTTCCACTCTTAGTTTTAATAATTACAGCTCCATTCGCTGCCTTAGCACCGAAAATTGCTAAACTTGAAGGATCTTTCAAGACACTCATCGATTCGATATCCTGAGGATTAAGGAAAGAAATGTCTTCCGTTAACATTCCATCAACAATGAAAACTGTATTACCAGACAAAGATCCAACCCCTCTAATATCTACCCGAGGAGATCCGCCTGGTGTACCTGATGTCACAATATTTACCCCAGCCAATTTTCCTTGCACAGAGTTTAGTGGATTTGCATTTGGTTTATCTGCTAAATCTTTAGCAGTCACTATACCAATACTCCCTGTAACATTTTCCTTTTTCTGCGTACCATAGCCTACTACAATTACCTCCTCAATTTTCTGCTCTTTCGTTGCAGAATCGTTTGGAGTAACCTGCGCATTGACATTCATACCAAAGTATAGAACAGCAATGAGACATGAATACTTTAAATCACTTTGTTTCATATAGTTTAATTTTATTCGTACAATCAGTTAATATAAGGCCTTCACAAAACCTTATTTTTAATATCTTAATGAAAGAAATAATGTATTTCTCAAAAAAAGACATTAAACCAAAAGTATAAAAATTTCTGCAACATTGTTAATGTTTCTTAAAAAATAAATAAAAAAGAAAATTCATATCTAATAGTTTAATAATATTCAAAATTTAACTATGTTTCGCCAATATTAACTGAATTTTAAATTAAAAAATACAATTGATTCTTTATTCTATTATCATAAATATTCCCCATTTTAAGCCTCTGAGATTTTAAATTTTGTTAAATTAAATAATCATTATAAATTTGGCGTATATTTTGAAAATAATAAGAGTAATAAAAAAGTATGAAAAAATATATTATTGCTGCAGCTTTAATAATCGGGACGGGTGCCATTATTAATACGACAATGCAGTCTTGTACGACACTGGCAACTTCAGATATAGGATTATCCATTATTAAAAGACTCCTTCTCAACGGAATCGATAAAGGAATGAATGTCTACAGTAACCGAGATGCTTTCCTTCAAAACAATATGGTAGACAAGGCTCTTCCGAAACAGTTGAGAGACATCAATTCTATGTTAGAAAAAGTAGCTCCATCTTTGGTGGCAAAAGAAAGAGCATATATTGCAGATGCCGCAGTGTATACCGTAAATATTTCAAAACCAATTTTGACAAGTGCAGTCAACAGCTTGAATGCACAGGATGTCACAAGAATCATTAATGGTGAAAAAGGAACTGCAACTCTTATTCTAAAAGAAAAAACAGCCCAACAATTGATTGCTGCAATCGCTCCGAAAGTTGATGAACAGTTAAATCAATATGGAATCGTTAAAAGCATCAATACCGCTTTATCAGGAAGTAATTTATTAGGAAGTCTTCTGGGAGGAAATAAAGCTACGGTAAACGCCGGTGGTTTGAGTCAACTTGCTTCTGAGCAGCTTGTAAACGGTATCTTTAATATTGTTGAAGACTACGAAATTCAAAACTCAAAGGCATTATTGGGCCCACTTGGAAAATAGAAAAAAATTCACTATATTTATTATAGATTATTTAAAAGAAGATGGACATATTACAAGGAAATCAACATTCGAATCCTGAAGAATTTTACAGTTCTTTAAAGGAAAAACTGGAAGGTCATCATGATTTTCCGGAGGATTATTTATTCAAATTTATCATTCCGACAGATCAGGCAAAATTAACGGAAATCTACAAAGTTTTCGATGGTGTAAAATTCACTCTAGGAAACAGAGAAAGCAAAAACGGGAAATACACAGCCTGCAATATCAATGCATTCGTTCTGGATGCCGATCAGGTGGTAACTATTTATAAAGAAGTAGCTAAAATAGAAGGAGTTATCCTCTTATAAAAACAGAAAAGTCAGCAGTAAAGCTGACTTTCTTTATTTAAATTTTTAATGTACTTATTATTTTTCGATAAAATATTTCACATTTTCAATCGGTCTTCCCAACATTGCCACAGAACCTTTAATGATAATCGGTCTTTGGATCAGTTCAGGATTTTCAGACAACACTTTTATCCATTCTTCTTCCGAGAGATCTTTACCCGCAAATTTTTCGATATACAGTTTTTCCGTTTTTCTGATGATATGAAAAACGCTTTGGTTTAATTTCTTTAAAACCGTTTTAATTTCAAGAGCACTTAGAGGATCTTCCACAATATTAATGATCTCAAACGGCACTCCATTTTCATCCAGATATTCTAAAACCGCATTTGATTTTGAACAATTTCCATTATGTAAAACCTTAACCAACATCTACAATTATATTTAAAAATTAAACTCGTTCTTCAAATTTAGAAAGAAATCAATATACTTTAAGTTTAATTTATCCTAAATCTTTGTTAAACAAACCATTCAGTTCTGCTTCTATTTTTTCCAGAACAAATCCGAAATCCTCTGGTCTTTCCACAAAATCCAAATCATCGACTTCAATTACCAAAAGTTTTCCTTCCGTATAATTAGAAATCCATTTTTCGTATTTCTGATTCAATTTTGAAAGATACTCAATGCTGATTGATGCCTCATATTCTCTTCCTCGTTTATAGATCTTTTTAACGAGATTAGGAACATCAGATTTAAGATAAATCAATAAATCCGGTGCGGAAACGAAAGATTTCATCAGACTGAAAACGGATTCATAATTTTTAAAATCACGATCCGACAGAAGATTCATATCGTTCAGATTTTCTGCAAAAATATGTGCATCTTCATAGATCGTACGATCCTGAATAATGTTTTTTCCGCTTTCCCTAATCTCTTTAACCTGACGAAATCTGCTTCCCAAAAAATAAATCTGCAAAGCAAAACTCCACTTGCTCATGTCAGCATAAAAATCCTCCAAATAAGGATTGTGATCTACATCTTCAAATTGGGCATCCCATCCGTAGTGCTTAGAAAGCATTGTAGTTAATGTCGTTTTTCCTGCTCCGATATTTCCTGTAACTGCAATATGCATATTTCTCTTACCTATTTTTGATTTTAATAACTAAATGCCTGCCGACTCAACTTCCGAACTTTCTTCAATCAGTTTCTGCAACGAACTTTCAGCAGGATTTTTGCTCTCAATTTCCTGTGTTTTCTTTTCCAGTTTTTCTTCCTGACTGTCTGATTCCGAAGGTTTTTCTGCCGATTTTTCCACGTCCTGTTCTGTAGCTTTTGGCTTAGCATCAGGCTCTGTCTGCAGTTTAGTTTCTGTATTCTTTTCTAAGCTGTAAAGATAGAGTTTGTTGTCTTTCATTTCAAAATAAGAAAGCGTGTTTTTATCCACAATCTTTGCATCAGAATCCCCGAAAATCTTAACCATTTCTTTTTCCGGAATGTATTTTAAAATCGAATTATTTGTTATGACTACTATAAATTCATTTTCTCTTCTGAAACGTTTCCCATTATCGATCGGCGCTTCAAAGATTTTTTCAAACTTAAAATTATATACTCTGATAAACTTTCTCGCTAATATATACACTTTGTTTTCATACACCAAAAAATCCATAAGATCATCAAAACTGTCTCCGAAAGGATAAGAATTGATCGTCGTTTCGTTTCTGAAATTATACTGAATCAATCGTTTAGAACTCTCATCCAACAGCCAGATCTGCTGTAGATCTTCGGCATATACCATTTTTATAAATCCGAATTTCTGTTTAAAATCAACCTTCTGAATTTCATTCATATTCTGATCGACAAACTTTAACTCCTGAGCATTTTCAGAAAACAAAGGAACCGTTAACGGATTTTGTACGGTCTGCACTTTGAAAGGCACTGTAAACATCAGTTTACCAAGCTGTTTCCCTAAAGAATCATACTTCGTAAAACTAAAATCTTTATTTTTATAGATATACAGATTTCCGTAATCGTCTGCAAACATATCTTTAACTTCCTTGAGCTTTAAAGTATCAAAAGGGAGTGTTTTCTGCGCAGATAACGAACAGAAAATCAATACAAATATAAAATATAATCGTTTCAAATTCTTTTACTAAAGATAGCGCTCCTAAGGAACGCTACCAATTTAATTAATTTATTTTTATTCAACTGAAGTTGTGGCAATTTTTAATTTATTTAATGGCAACTTCGTAAATTTTGGACCAATTCTTACCGGTTACCAACATATTATCGCCTTTAAAAGCAATTCCGTTTAAAACGTGTTCGGTGTCATTTTTGGTATTTTCTTCCGTAATTTTTGTAAAATCAAACTTTCCGACCGCTTCTCCGTTTGTAGGATTTATCTTTAAAATATACGGTTTGTGCCAAACATTTGCATAAATAAATCCATTATGATATTCCAGTTCGTTGATTTGACTGTAAATCTCTTTATTTCCACCAACAGCAACGGTTTTTACTACTTTTGAAGGATCATTAACATCTAAAAAATATAAGTTATTAGAACCCGTATCTGCGATAAGATTTTTCCCGTCGTAAGTCAATCCCCAACCTTCTCCAAACTCATTAGGCAAAGGAAACTCTGAGATTTTTTTCAATGTATTTTTATCGTAAACAAAACCAATCTTACTCTGATACGTTAACTGATAAATTTTGTTACCAACAATTGCACAACCTTCAGAAAAAATATCGGCAGGTTGCTTTTCCGTGATGATCGGAGTTGTACTTCCTAACGTATATTTTATTAATTGAGAAGCTTTTGCCAAACCGTCACTTTCATACACTGTATTTCCTTCCATGAGAAATCCTTCCACAAAATTATTTGGATCGTGAGGATATTCTGCTACGATTTCGTAGGCAATATCCTGTTCCGGATTTTTTGTAAAAACATTGATGGTTGCATCCTGATTGAGAATTTCGCCACCTTTTGTTTTGATATTAAAAGTAACTTCGTTATCACCAAAAGTAAAAAAATTAGGATCAATCATTAAACTGGAAGTTTCCTTGTCTCCAAAACTTATGGAAATACTTTCTGCATTATCGGTTACTTCTTTCGGAAGATTTAGTTTATCTCCAAAGTGATATCCTTTCTCCTCCATCGAATTGTTGTAATCCGCCAGAGCATTCAGAATATCTTTATCATTTGTACAAGATGCCAGCAACAAAATAGCTGCAAAACCTGCTATCAGATGTTTCTTCACGTTTAAATTTTAATATAAATCAAAAAATTATTTGATCGCAACTTCATAGATTTTCGACCAGTTTTTACCCGTCACCAACATATTTTCGCCTTTAAAAGCAATTCCGTTCAGTACATCATCACTTCCTTTTGTATTTTGTTTTGCAATTTCTGTAAAGTCAAATGTTCCGACAACTTCTCCGTTGGCAGGATTAATTTTCAGAATAATCGGTTTTTGCCAAACGTTTGCGTAGATAAATCCGTTGTGAAATTCAAGCTCATTTAATTGATCGTAAATCTGAGAACTTCCCGCGACGGCAATATATTTAATTAACTTTGAAGGATCATTTACATCAAGAAAATATAACAACTTACTTCCGTCTGAAGCGATCAGGTTTTTTCCGTCATAGGTTAATCCCCAACCTTCTCCCAACACATTAGGATAGGCAAATTCAGATAACAATTTCAATGAACTTTTATCATAAATGTAACCTTTTTTACTTTGCCAAGTCAGTTGATACACTTTATCACCAGCAATCGTACTTCCTTCAGAAAAATCTTCCTGAGGCTGTTTTGTTGAAGCCAGAGGAGTTGTGGTTCCCAATGTATATTTTAAAATCTGAGAAGATCCGTTTTGTCCGTCACTTTCATAAATAGTATTCCCTTCGATCTGAAAACCCTGTACGAAATTTTTAGGATCGTGAGGATATTCTGCCACAATATCGTAGTTAATTTTCTGTTCAGGATTTTTAGCAAAAACATTGATGGTCGCATCCTGAGTCAATGTTTCGCCTCCTTTTGTTTTTATATTGAAAGTAACAGCATTGTCACCTAATGTAAAGAATTTAGGATTGATAGTTAATTCAGAAGTTTCTTTGTCTCCAAAGCTGATGGAGATGCTTTCCGCATCATCCGTTACTTCTTTTGGCAACGTCAGTTTATCTCCGAAATGATACCCTTTCTCCGTCATGGAATTGTTGTAATCTGCCAAAGAATCCAAAACTTTTTTATCGTTCTTACAAGATACCAACAACAAAACTACTGCAAAACCTGCTATTATATTTTTTTTCATTGAATTTCTAAATATTTTCATCAAAATTAGGAAAATTTATTCCTCTGTACTAATTTGACCGGTATGTTGACCAAATTGTAATATGTAACCAATAATAAATTTAAAAATTAAATATCATCTTCAATTTCCTTTTCAAGATATGATTTCAGACTTTTACCGATAATCTCATGCCAGCCTTCTTCAAAAGCTTCTTCAGAAAAACTTTCCCCTAAATCCTGTAAGTTTTCAATTTCATCATGAATTAATCTTATCAAAACTTCTTTTTCATCAGCTTGAAGTTCCCAGCTTACCAACGTTTTTCCTTTTGATAATTCGGGATAATACCATGTGTGTTTCAGTTTCTGGTTCGGGATTATTTCTAAAATCTGTGCCTGATGATGATATTTTTTTTCCTCTCCCGGTTCGTAAAAATTAAATATTTCAAAAAGCCCTAATTTAAAATCAGGAATATCGAAATACCAGTTTTTCATTTCATCTTTGTCGGTTAATGCATTCCATACTTTTTCGACAGGTGCATTTAGCTTGTACTGTATGATAATTGGGTCATTCATATGTGTTTTTATTAATTTTACTAATGCAAATGTAAAAATTATCCGTGGGAAAATCCGGTAATTTTTGCTTCATCAAAATCCAACTGCATTTCGATAGTTCTCATGACGTGATCGTCGAAAATCTTATCCCGTTTCATACGGTGAAGTTCGTTTCTCTGCGCCTGAATAATCTGTCTCATGACATCTTTATTTTCATTCATTGCCGTTACATAATCTCCTGTAGAAGCCATGCACTGTGCTTTATCTGCCATCATCATCATTTCATTCTGCAGTTTATGTTTTTGATGCTGTACAAGACTATTTTTTTCTGCCAGCTCTGAAAAGTCATTTTCCAGTTTGTTCAGAGCGGTTTCTTTTAACTTTCTCATTAAAATGACTTCCTGTTTTTCTTCTGGGAGCTCGCTTCCTGCGTCATCTACTTTTAGAAATTTTAAAATCGGGGTTAATAATAATCCCTGTCCGACCAAGGTGATCAAAATAATAACGAACGTTACAAACAGGATGATATTTCGGTGTGGGAAAGCATCTCCGTTTGGTAAAAATGCCGGAATTGATAATGCCGCAGCTAAAGAAACCACTCCCCGCATGGCAGCAAAACTGATAATAAAAGGTTCTTTCCAATCTGGTTTAGGATTTTTTGCTCTCACTTTTTTCGACAAAAACCAAGGAAAATACATGATGGCATAACTGTAGAACAATCTTGTAAAAATAATAGCGCCACCAATCACAATACTATAAAAAATACCTTCTGAAATGGTGTAATCTTTCATCGCCGCAACGACAACCGGCAATTCTAGTCCTATTAAAATGAAAATAATAGTATTCATTAAAAATATCAGAACGCTCCATACATTTCCTGACTGAATTCTTGACGTATGACTTAAATAACAATGCGAATTATAAGACATCAACAAACCTCCAACAACAACTGCCAACACTCCTGAAAAATGAAAATGCTCTGCTCCTATGTACATGATGTAAGGAACAATCAGCGTAATAATGGTGTCAATATTTGAATTGGAAGGAATTAATTTTAATAATTTACCAAACAGAAGTCCGACTCCCGCTCCAACTGCAATTCCTCCAATCGCCATGATAAAAAAATCCTGTACTGCTTCTCGAAAAATGAATTGTCCGGAAATTACGGCTGCCAAAGCAAATTTAAATACAATTAAACTCGATGCATCGTTAATCAAACTTTCTCCCTCCAGAATCGTAGTAATTTTTTTCGGAATTTTCATGTGCTTCAATACTGAAGTTGCCGCAACTGCATCTGGTGGAGAATTAACCCCTCCCAACAAAAATCCCATTGCGACTGTTAAGCCTGGAATAATTGATGAAGAAAGATAAGCAACGACAATGGACGTTAAAAACACTAACCCGAAAGCCATTGAGAAAATCTGTTTTCTCCATTTATGAAAATCCTGCCATGAGGTAAACCAAGCTGCTTCAAACAAAATCGGCGGAAGGAAAATCAGGAAAACCAAATCAGGCTCTATTTCAATATTTGGCATTCCCGGAACCAGGCTTATCAATAAACCTGCAATTACAAGGAAAATCGGATAGGCAACTTTCAGTTTTTGCCCTATCATTACGAGTATCATTACAGACAACAGTACTGCAATAGATATTATAACATAACTGTGAATCATTATTATTACTTTTAAAATACTTGATTATTTAAGGTTTCTTTCTTTAGTTATTAGTTTTTTTAAATCCATTAAAATGAGATTTTTTAATTTTTTGTAAACGGAATATTATTATAAAAACCAATCTGAATCTGTCCGCGGTTTCTATTTTCCTGAATCTGATTCATATACCCCGCTTCAATTCTCATATTTTTATTAATCACATATCCTAACGCTCCGTAGACCCGGTTTCTATCGAAAGTCGGACTGTTTAAATGGAGAAAAATCTCATTATAAACAGAACCATAAAATGTTTTTGGTAACATTTCTTTGTTATTGATCGGAATATTAACGCCTAACAAATAACGAAACCTCATCCTAAAATCATCTTCTAAAAAGCGTTCCTCTAATCTGTAACGATGCTGAAGATAAAAACGCCCGAATTTCTGTTTTGTAATATACTGCTGGAAAATACGATGCTCAATGTTTTCAGTTTTTTCACCTTTTACATAAGGCTGACTTAAAATAAAACCATAACCTAATAAAATGTTGTTATTATTTTCCGTTAAATCATATCCAATTCCGGTACGGATTAAAAGTTGTTCCAAGTCTCCAATTCCATCAAAATTTCTATATTGAATTTCGTTATGAAAATTTAGTTTCTTGCCGATCTTATTGTTTCCGAAATACATATACCAAGCTCCCAGATCGTTTTCCTGAGCCTGTAAAAATGTCGCACCTAAAGTAAAAATGCTCAAAGCCACCTTCGTAAAAATCCTTTTCATAGTTTTATTAGTATTATCTATCGTTTTCAACAAAGTTAATACTTTAAATCAATAATAACAAAATCTCTATATTAGAAAAATCAATCCTCCTATTTGTGAATCAGCTTTTTATAATTATTATTAGATTTCAATTAAAAAACCGACAGAATTCTGCCGGTTATTTTACAATTAAGAATGTTGCTCCATTTTTGCAGGATCATCGTAATTTACCATCCAGTTGATTCCGAATTTATCGGTAAACATTCCGAAGTAAGCTCCCCAAAATGTATCTTCTAAAGGCATTGTAACCATCCCTCCCGCAGAAAGCCCGTTGAATAACTTATCGGCTTCTTCCTTAGAATCTGTATTAATAGAAACCGCAATATTATTTCCCTGCTTGAAATGAGAAGCCCACTCTCCGCCTGTATCACTTCCCATTAAAACCGTTTCTTTAGAAATCGGAAGAGAAACGTGCATAATTTTGTCCTTATCATCCTCTGAAGTTTCTTTGCCTTCCATCTGAGGCATTTCACCAAAAGTTCCGATATAAGGATATTCTCCGCCGAAAACAGATTTGTAGAAATCAAAAGCTTCTCTGCAGTTTCCGTTGAATGTTAAATAAGCGTTTACTGATGCCATAGTTTTGTTTTTATTTAAAGTTTAGTTTTAATTTTGCTATCATATTATCTGTGCTGATCGATCAAAATCATATTGCCATCCGGATCTTTAAGATAAATATGTTCCGGACCGGAAGTTGATTCATCGGCACTTTTCTCAATTTCAATGCCTTGTTCTTTTAATTTTTTCTGAATATCACGCACATCATCAAAAGATTCAAGGTTCTGTGCATCCTGATCCCAGCCGGGATTGAAGGTTAACATATTCCCGTCGAACATCGCTTTGAAAAGCCCGATAATATGATCTCCGTTTTTCATGATCAAATAATTATGTTCCATATTTCCTGCCATCTGGCTGAATCCCAGTTTCTCATAAAAGTCTTTTGATTTCTGAAGATCTTTTACACTCAAACTGATTGAAAATGCACCTAATTTCATATTCTTAATCTGTAATTATTGATTTTTTATCCTTGTTTTAAAATCCAGCGTTCCGTCGTAGCTTTTCCAGTCGCCTGTTAAATTTATCAGCTGAGATTCTACTTTTTCTTCCGTTTTATTCCATTTAAAAGTATACATAAATTTCCCTTTAAAAAGTCCGGAATGTTTGCCTTTATTTTCTTCGGCTAATTCATATTCGCCATACACAACTCCTTTCTTCTTGGTATCTCTGTATTTAGTGATGGTCATCTTACCTTCAAACTTAGTATAATTTTTGTCGACAAGTGTGTATCCTGAAACGAAATATTCCTGATCATTTTTCTTATTCTGTTCCGAAATATTAATTTTAAGTTTAATTTCCTGATTTTTATTTCCGATTGTTCCAGTGTAAGCCTTGCTGTCGTTAAGCCAAACATTCGAGATGTTGGGCATCTGGGCAAAAACGAAATTGGAAATAAGAACGAAGGCTAATAAAAGTTTTTTCATATCTGTTTTGTTTAAATATTTATACTCCGAATTGTGAAAGGTGATGATTCAGATGTTTTGCAAACATATTGTTCCATTCCTGAGCTTTTAATTTCCCGAAAGAAAAAGATTCTTTGCCTTCGAAAGCCGAAGTTCCTAGTTGCTGTGTTTTCTGAATAAACCCAACCAATCTTTTCTTTTCCTCTTCAAAATTCTTTCTGTCTGCAATAATAAACTGAGGTGCTGTCGGCCCGTTCTGGGTATACGCTTTTTCGCCCACCACTTTAGATTTCACAAATGATTTTAAAATAAATTTCGCAATGGCTCCCGGTTTTTTATGCTTTTCAGGCTCATAAACCATTTCATAAGATACATTACAGTGCGCCAACATCTGATCAACCATCATTTTGCCCCACAAACCCTGTGTTTCAGGCGTCAGTTTATTAATTCTATCAATGTAATTCTGAGCATCTTTTGTATCGAATACGTTTTCCATAGCTTATCTAAATGTTAAAAAACAAATATATCAGATAAATTTAAATTATGAATTACTAAATATCATTTAGATGTTAAATTCACATTCAAAGTTATCATTATTCACTTTTCTTAATGTCTTATTTTAACTCCAAAAAAAACTCTCCAACAAGTTGAAGAGTTTAATTTAAAATTATAGAAGTCTCATTATTCCGAAATCTGAACATTCGTTCCTTTCGTGTGTGCATTCATCTGTGGCGCATAATAATTCTGAATTGTCGTAATTCCGTTGGAGAATTTTCCGGATGCATTGGCTACATAATCGTATTCAAAGACATATTTTCCTTTCGGCATATTTTGAATATAAAAATTCATTGAAGCATCTTTTGTCGATTGGTAATAACCCAGATTATTTTTCCACTGATAGCCAGAAAGCACATCTAAAGGCTCAAATCCTGCCGCTCTCATATCTTTTATATGAATAAATTCCATTGCCCGGTCTGTATTTAAAATCATTCGTACGGTTACTTTATCACCTACTTTCAACGGAGTTTCCGAAGATAATTTCTGTAATTCTTCTCCGTTTACGGTTTTGATTTTTTTGTACAGTTCTTTCGTTACAGAAATATAATTTTCAGAAGATGTAATCTTATCTAAATCTTCATAATACTGCCAGAATAATCCTCCCTGAACAATTCCCACACCAGGTTTTGTTACGGTAACTGTCGCTAATTTTTTATCAACCAAATCAGTTTTTACAGTAGATTTCACATAACCTGTTGCCTGAGTTTCAGGTTTCAATTCTTTTCCGCCCCAAATGACAGTTGCTTTGTCGCTGTCTGCACTCGTCCATAATTTTCCTGAATTTAATATCGTAAAAATCACTTCCGATGTTCCTCGTGAACTTCCCCAGGAATTCACTTCTTTTTGGGTGATTAACCAGATTTTCATGTCTTCAATGAATTTCTGATCGTTTGGCTTTAATTTGTTGAAAGCCTCCAACGCTCCCGCATGATTCACCACTTTTGAACTGAACCAACCCCAATCATCAAGATTCTGTTTCCAATACACCCCCTGTGTTTTTGAATCTACAGAAGTTTCCTTTAAATAATTCATCAACTTATCTGAAACATCTTTTAAGCCATAATCGCTCATCAATAAAGCTGCACGATGTAATCCGAGGAATGTAAAATCTGTGATTTTTGCTGTTTTTGCTTTTTGTTTAACCAAAGATTTTAAAGTTGCTCCATTTCCTTTTAATGGATATTGTTTTTCCCAGTAATTTCTTGTGTCCAAATAATCCAGCGTCCAGTTTGTCCAGATATTTTTTTCTTTTATATCCGAATATTTGCTAATTTCATTGTCAACATAACTAATTAGATTTTTAATCAATTTATTTTGTTCGGAACTTTGATAATCTTTCACATTATCCTTTAACCAAGAATTGATTTTCCCTAAATTTTTCAGGATATACAACGAAGTCGAATATGAGCTCGGATAACCCTGATACCAGGAAAATCCGCCATCGGGATTCTGCAGTTTTTTGAAATCATCCCAATCACTTTCAATGGTATTCCGCATATTATTAATATCAAATAGAAGCGAAAGCTTCGCCATTTGTTCTGTTTCACTTTTACTTTCCAACACCCAAGGAGTTTCATCCAGCAACAATTGTTTCAGTTCCTGATTTTTTTCAAGATTTGAATTCAATAATCCTTTATTCTGATATTCCTCAAATACCGTTTTTATTTTCGGATTTGCCTTGAAAATTTCTGAAGCCAATACGTCTGCAAACCATTTGTTAAAAACCACATCAGCCGAATTATTCTGATCATTTTTAAGACTTGGAAGTGCAAACATAATTTCCCAAATCGGATTTGTGGTCAATTCCAATGTATTTGAAACATTGGAAATTGTCGTTGAATTGGCATTTTTAAGATTTTCCAGTTCAAAAGTTTTGGTTTCGCCTTCTTTCACAAAAATCGGAACTGCATCTGTCACCAACATTCTATTAGGTAAAATTGCCACGGCTTTTTGTTCACCATCGGAATATTGACCGGCTTTTGCCACGACTTTTAAAATAATTGAAGAAACATTTTTCGGAACTTTTATTTTCCACGTCAATGCTGAGTTTTCATTTTCATTTAAATCAAAATTTTGAATACTTGAGATTAACCCAAAATGAGATGAAATATCTTCGTTTGTGAAAGCATCTAATATTTGCAAGCTTGCAGAACCATTAAGTTTTTTGTTCGTTAAGTTTGATAATTTTGACTGCAAATTCAACTCATCTCCTTCTCTCAAAAATCTTGGATAATTCGGCGTTACGGAGAACTCTTTCTGCGTCACCACTTCTTTTTCCAACGTTGCTGCTCTGGCATCTTTTGTATGAGCCAAGAACATTAATTTCCACTTCGTCAATGCTTCCGGAGAAGTGAATTCGAAACTTACATTTCCTTCAGAATCGGTTTTTAAATCCGGGTAGAAGAAGGCGGTTTCGTTGAGATTTTGGCGGATGGGAACTTCTCCCAATCTAGCCTTCTGAGCCGCAGTAGGATCGTAAACATCTGCATATTCTTTTTTCTCCTGCTCAGTTAATTGTCTGCCCGAATTGAGAATATTAATTGCTTCATCGTCCATTCTTACACTTAGTAATCTCATTTTAGGTTTATAAGACCTCGGAGGAGCCGGAGCTGCCTCAGAATATACCGTAATTCCTGCAGCTTTCCCTTGTAGAGCGTTTAAAATATTACGTGAAGAAAACCAGTTAAATGCGGGAACATTTATATCTTTTCTAGTTCCATATTTTATCTGTTTTGTATAATTCTGTGAAGATAAGTTTTGCCTTACATCATAATAGGTAATCATAGGATCGATTTCATACAAATTCTGCCAATTAAACTCATGCCGCTGAAAATGATCCAAGGACATATCATACATCCCTGCCAATACTTCTGCATTTATTTTTTCTTTATCATTTCCTACAACCTTTACAGACCATTTTTCTTTTGAATTGGGCTCAATTTTATCTCTGAAAGTAACTGTTTCTATTTTTAGGGGCTGTTCTGAATCTTTAACTTCAAGTATAGCTGATTTTGTCTGAACATCATTGAAAGCAACAACCTGAAATTGAACATTAACAAAAGAGACTTCCTTATTTTGAGGAATATCAACAATATATTCAAGAACTCCATTTTGGAATCTCTTCATTTCCGAAAGCATATTTCCGTAACCATCCTGAACGAAAACATTTACTACACCATCCGGAATTGCAGAATAGGCATAAATTTTTACTTTTTCTCCTCTTGTAAATTTATTTTTAGGCTCAATAACTTCTAAGAAAACCTTTTGCTGTGGCTGTAAAGAACCTTTATGCCAAACACTGAATTTTTGATTAGCTTTAATGGTATCTTTTCCTTCGATATTAAATAATTCCAACTGATAATCACCCGCCTCCAGTTTTCCAAAATCTACGATATCGTCTTTAGAAGGCTGCTGTGTTTTTTCAACAATTACTTTTTCAGGTTTTGTATTGGCTTTGTCATCATTTTTATCATAGTAATCATGTGGAAACTTATTAATAAACTCACTTTTTGAATACGTCGGTATATTCTGAACTGCCGAATTGAAGTTTTGTCTAAAAATCCTTTCCGGCGATTTTAATTTTGAAAGCTTGATCTGATAAGGTTTCTTAATAGTCTGCTCATTATAATTCTGAGTTTCTATTTTTACTTTTACATTTTCGTCTGTAAAAGCATTACCAATTTTGTCTGCATTTATAAGGTGGGAAACTGAAGCAACCTGCAAATTTGTATTTCCAGTCTGTGTTTCTCCATTAATATCTGTAACAGACACTCCAATTTCATAATTATTAACTTGAATTCCTTCTAATGATTCATCTTTTTTAAGTTCTACACGAATAACAAATTCTCCTTTATCATTTGTTTTTATCTGACCTAAAATTAAATTTTCATTATTATCACCATAATCTTCCGGATACCAACTGAAATATTTCCATCGAATATTGAATTTTCGGATAGAATAATCTACAGAAACATTGTTTAAAGAAACTCCTGAAAACATCATGGCCTTTCCTTTAACTTCAATAGTTTGTCCGTATTTGTATTCGTCTTTTACGGGTTCAAATGTTACCTCAAATTTTGGTCTTTTATATTCTTCAACCGTAATATATTTATAACCTTTTGATTCTCCATCAACTCTGATTGTAAAACTTCCATTCAATTTTCCTTTGGGAAGAATAAAACTTCCGTGGTAAGAGCCAAAGTCATTCGTTGTAAAATTTTGAGAGCTAACATCCTGTTCATTAGCATCTTTAAGAGTTATTTTTTGTTTAAGCCCGGTTACAACACTTTCAACTTTATTATTAATTTTTGTATTAATTACTTTAAAGTAAACCGTTTGCCCCGGTCGGTAAATAGCTCTGTCTGTAAAAATCTGTGCAGAAGAACTGTTTTGTTTATTAAAGAAGTCATAATTATTATTTTCGCCGTAAACGTTCAAAATATGAAAATCATTCGTCTTAGTTTCCTGAACCAAAAATTTTCTATAATATTCCTTTTTTAGTAATTGAGGAAGTTTAAAAATTCCGTTCTCATCCGTTTTACCATTGATTTTATTTACCTCAGCATTATCGTCTTCGGGTATTTCATGAAATATCAGCTCCTGATTCGCAATTGCCTGTCCAGAATCGCTGTTTACAAGTTTCATTTCACTTTCATAGTCGTTGCGATCTTTCTTATTTTTGTAAATAATTTTAGAATTTGTAGCAATCATGTAAAAGCTTTTCTTTTCCTTTTCTATAATAAATTCAGCAATATAAATTCCCGACGGAAGAGGCTTTATTTCTAAAGAAGTTATATGGTTTTTATGATCCTGAGGAGCTTTAAGCTGATAAGACTCGCTTCTTACAAATGTCTTTTTTATACCATCCAGACTATTTATACCATACCGATGATTATATTGACTTACCTCTTTCATAAAATCCTTCAGATTATCTTTTACTTCATAGATTTGCAATGAAAACTCCGAAATATTTCTGTAATCTGCAACCAAATGAATCGGAAGATTGCTTTGGATATTGTCTTCGTATTGTAAGTTTAAAGAAGGATTAATAATTTCATTCTCTTTATTTTTAATATTCTCTAAAAACAAAGATTTAGGATACATTTTTCTCGCCTGATTTGCAATTTTCAAAGCTCCGTCGGCATCATTTTTCATAATCATTTCATTCATGATCTGATCCATGATGAAAACTTTATAATCTCCATCAATTTCTGAATTTACAATAGCATGAAGCTGCTCCAATCGATCTTTGCACGGTTTAAAATCGCAATTATCCAACAATTTATCATATATGAAATAAAGCTTGGAATTGCCTGTGTTTTTTGCAATCAGTTCATCATAAATTGTACTGATTTCAGTTTTATTCTCTTTGACTTCGTTTGTTGTAAAAAGCTCGTTGTTATGAAGAAAGTATATTTTTCTCAACAAATACCAATCAAGTAAAGTTGAAAAATAATCAACATCTTTGGCATCCGAAAAGGCTTCTTTGTATTTGGATAAAGAAATTCTTTCCATCTCAGATTTCTGAGTATCCAATTGTGCAAAGCTTTTATTGAAATAATTTTTAAAATCAAGTTTACTCCAAGTTTCAATCTGCGAAATATCCTGCGAATTGATATTTGTTCTTCCATTAATTTTCCAGGATTCGTGATTATAATAATCTATAAAAAAAGTATTCAGTAAGACGTGATATACCATTTGCCCCTCTCCTTTCAAAGATTTTTCAGTATTATTAAGCTTTTGAAAAAACTTAGAAACAGCATTATTTTTATCATCGTCCGAAGTCTGATTCAAGATGCTGAATTCAGCTTTTAAAGACTGAATAAGCTGCACCATATTATTATCTTTCATCGCATTTTTCTGTATATCTAAAATGATAGGAATATTAGATTTATAAGTTCCTTTCTGATAGTTTACCGAAACTTTCTTCCATTGATCGTCATAGTATTTCTGCGCCTGCATTGTGTTGAAAACTCCAAAACAAAGGAGAATCATTAGAATTTTAATGTTTTTCATTAATATATTGTGGTTATTTTTTAATTTCAATTTTATCCCCTTTAGTTCTGGCGTTCATCTGAGGTGCATAATAATTTTGTAGTGTGGCAAATCCGCTTGAAAAACTTCCGGAAGAATTGCAAATTAGATCATACTCAAAAACGTATTTTCCTTTCTGCATATAGTAGATATAGAAATTGGTAGACGCATCCTTGGTTGCCTGATAATACCCCAGATTATTTTTCCACTGATATCCGGAAAGAACGTCTACAGGCTCTAATCCGGCTGCCCGCATATCTTTCAGATGAACGTACTGCATCGGTCGGTCGGTATCCAGAATCATTCTTACGGTAATTTTATCACCAACTGTTAGCGGACTTTTTTCTTCAATTTTAACCAATTGATCGCCATTCGTTGTTTTTATTTTTTTATAATATTCTCTTGAAATAGCAATATAAGTTTCGGTAGATTTTACATTTTCAAGATTTTCATAATATTGCCAGAATAATCCGCCCTGCACAATCCCGGGACCAGGTTTTGTTACGGTAACGGTTCCTAAGTTTTTATCTAAAACGTCAGATTTTATAGTTTGTTTCAGATATCCTGTCGTTTTTGTCTGAGGATTTACTTCTTTCCCGCCCCAGATTACAGTTGCTTTATCAGATTCAGTTCCAGTCCACGATTTTCCGGAATTCATCATAATGTAAATAACTTCTGCCGTATTTCTTGAATTTCCCCACGAATTAACTTCTTTCTGAGTTGCCAGCCAGACCTTGGCTTCTTCAATAAAATTTACATCTTTGGCATCCAGTTTATTTAAAGCTTCTATAGCTCCGGCATGATTCACTGTTTTAGAATTATACCAGCCCCAGTCATCAAAATTCTGTTTCCAGTAAACCCCTTGCGTTTCCGAAGAAGTGGAAGTTTCTTTGATATAATTAACCAGTCTTTCGGAAGGTTTTTTCAGTCCATAACTGTCAAAAATCAAGGCTGCTCTGTGTAATCCGTAGAAAGTAAGATCTGTAAATTTGAACTTCTCAGAACGATTGATAATCATTGATTTTAATAATTTTCCTTTTCCGGTAAGCGGATATTGCTTTTCCCAATAACGACGGCTGTCAAGATAATCCAATGCAAAGTTGCTCCATGGGCTGTTTTCGCTTTCTTTCCAGTATTTTTCCAGTTCAAGATCAATATAACCGATCAGTCTTGAAACCATATTATTTTGATCTGTCTGATACACAGAAATTCCGTCTTTCAGCCACTCATTCATTTTACCTAAATTTCTCAGAATATATAATGAACTTGAATACGAACTTTCAAGACCGGGAAGCCATGGAAACCCACCGTCTCCGTTTTGATACTGCATTAATATTCTCCAGTCTTTGTTGATGGAATTCTTCATTGCATTCACATCAAAAAGCCTGGAAAGACTGTTCATTGTTTCCGTTTCAGACTGAGACTGCAAAACCCACGGAGTTTCCTCCATCAGCAATTGTTTCAATTCCTGATTTTTTTCGAGATTACTTTTTAGCTGATCTGCATTTTTATATTCATCAAAAACAGCCTGCATTCTTGGATTGGCTTTAAAAATTTCAGAACCAACAACATCGGCAAACCATGTATTGAATCTCGCATCAGAAGAGATATTAAGATTTTCGCTTAAATTCGGCAACGCAAAAATAATTTCCCAGATCGGGTTGGTTTTCAATTCTAAAGTATTGCTGAAATTCGCCACTGTTTTAGACGTATTGTTTTTTAAACTCTCTAATGTAAATGTTTTCGTCTGTCCTTCTTTCACAAAAACCGGAAGCGCATCGGTCAGCAACATTCTGTTTGATAATATGGCAACAGGAATTTGTTCACCATCAGAATATTCTCCAGCCTTTGCAACGACTTTAATGATAATCGAACTTGCTTTGTTGAAAGGTGCTTTCAAATTCCAGCTTAGTACAGAATTTCCTGTCGCTTTTACGTCAAAATTCTGAACCGAGCTGATTCCGAAAAGAGACGTAATATCTTCATTGGTTTCCGCATTTAAAATCTGTAAGGATGCCGAACCGGAAAGTGCCTGATCTTCAAGATTGGAAAGTTTTGCCTGAAAATTCAGTTCATCACCTTCTCTTAAAAATCTCGGATAATTGGGCGTTACAGAAAATTTCTTTTGGGTAATAATATCCTGCTCCAACACTCGACTTCTGGCATCTGCCGTGTGAGCTAGAAACATCAGTTTCCACTTTGTTAATGCTTCAGGAGAGGTAAATTCAAAATTTACATTTCCATTATCATCGGTTTTTAACTGAGGATAGAAAAAAGCCGTTTCATTAAGATTTTTACGGGTCTCAACATTTTCTAAATCTTCTTTAGGTTTTTCCGGATCATCTTTTTTGTCTATTCTATACTCATCTTCAGTATCAAATGCTTGTTTCGCAACTGGGGACGCTGCTTCTGCAACAGCCATATTTCTTATGCTTGTTGAAGAGGCGGGGCAACCTTTATAATATTCCAAGCCGGGAACGGTAGGACATTCGTCTTTTTCATCGTCTACTCCGTCGCCGTCTGTATCTTTTATCAATCCGTATTTCAGCATCAGATCAAAGAAAACATTGTTGTCAAACCATACGAACTGTGGAAGATAAACATTTTTACCTTCCAGATATTTTATTTTTTCATTCCAGGATAATACTGATGGATACGACGGAATACCAAAATTTCTTACGATATTTCTGGGTCTGTAGATATTGTTAAATACATACGTGTTTGGGGCAAATTTGTCTAATGATTTATCATACATATTGGCCAAAACCTCAGCAACTACCTTTTCATTATTTTTCCCGGTGATTTTTACACTCCATTTTTCTTTTGAATTAGGCTCTAATTTATCCCGGAAAGTCGTCAGTTCGACTTTCAGCGCTTTGCTTTCATCTTTTATTGCAATATTTACAAACTGATTTTGCACATCATTATAATGAACCACCTGAAACTGAATATTATATTTCACAATACTTTTGTCCTGAGAAATTGGCAGCTTGTAAACGAATATTCCATTATTAAACTTACCTTTTTCCAGTTTTGTATTTCCGTTCCCGTCCTGTAAATACACATTCACAACAGCATCCGGAATTTTGGAATAGGCATAAACCAAAGCCCGGTCTCCTCTTGTAACCTGCGATTTTGGACCAATAATTTTCAAAAACGGAAACTGACTTTTCCCTAAACTTTTTTTGCTCCAGACACTGAAATCCTGCTGTACTTTTACCGTATCTTTTCCTTCAATATTATACAGTTCAAGTCGGTATTCTCCGGGTTCCAGTTTTCCAATATTAAGATCTTTAGTATTTTCTGTACGTTCTGTAACTATTTTTTCTACTTTCCAGTTTTTCTTATCATCGGACTGATCAAAACGGTCATGTGGGAATTTTTTCATAAATTCTTCCTTCGAAAAAACAGGTAAATCCTGAATAACGCTTTTAAAATTATCCCTGAAAATACGCTGAGGCTCTTTTAGTTTTACCAGTTTTACTTTATAACTTTTCTTCAGCGGAATATCATTATAATTAAAAGCTTCAACCTTTATTTTAATATCACTTTCGGCAAATTCTTCTTTAATATCACTGCCTTTAAGATAATGAGAAACCGAAGCTACTTTCACATCCGTTTCTGCGGATTGAGTTTCTCCGTTTACGTCTGTTACAGAAGCATTCACATGATAATTATGCACCTGAATTCCTTCTGTATTTTCATCTTTTTTAAGATCTATTTTTATGATAAATTCACCTTTTTCATTCGTCTCAGCCTTTCCTAAAATGCTATTTTCATTACTGGAATCGTAAGGATACCACCAAAAATACCGATAACGGATGTTTTCTCTTTTAATATCGAAATTAATTGTTGAATTACTTAATGGAATTCCGGAGAAAGTAACAGCTTTTCCTTTTAATTCTATGGTTTGTCCGTATTTGTATTCATTCCTGATGGTATCAAAAACAATTTCAAATTTCGGACGTTTGTATTCTTCTACAGAAAAAGCTACAGATCCATTCACACTGCTTCTTGAAGTACTTCCCGCCTGAATGGTAAACCTACCATTGAGACGATCTTTCGGAAGAACAAAACTACCGCTGTAAGAACCAAATTCATTGGTCTTGAGCTTTTGTGATGTCAGTTTTTGGTAATTGGCATCAAACAGCGTCACTTCCTGCTCATCATTTTTCATCACAAAATCTGATCTTTTTTCATAATCAGGATAAGTTGTTATTCCTTTAAAATAAACGGTTTGCCCCGGTCTGTAAATCTGTCTGTCCAAAAAAATCTGAACCATCGGATAGCGATTTTCATAATCATATTCCCGTTCGTACCATCTCTTAATGATATTGAAATCATTGGACGCTTTATCATAAATCAGAAAATTATCATTATAGCCGAAAGATTCATTAGAAAACCTGCCGAAATAATCAGTTTTTATAAGAACAGGTGTTTCGCTGGTTTTAGAATAATCTACAAATCTGTAATACAAAAGAGATGTATTCGCCCTTGCTGCTCCGTCTTCCCTTGACACTAAAATATAGTTTTTCTTTTCATCAAAAATCACTCTTGAAGAGGTTATCACAAATAAAAATTTGGAGATTTCTGCTCCGTTGATATACTCACCGATATACATTCCCTTAGGAAGAGATTTCATCTCCACAGATGTCGTATGCTGCTGATAATCTTTCGGATTCGGCAGTGAAAAAGTATCCGTACGGAGTAATGTTTTGTCTATTTTTTTGTAATATTCATCATAACGTAAAGCCTGTAGATACTCCAATTGATTTTCAAATTTATTCACCTGATAAATCTTAATGGTAAAATTATCCGTATTTTTATGCTGCACTGCAAGATGAATCGGCTTTTCAGGAAGATTATTTTCTTCATAAAAAATCTGTATGCCGGAAGCTTTAATATTATTTTCCAAAGACTGGATATTATTAATGAACTTAGAATTCGGATATTCCGATTTTACTTTTCCAATAATCTGTACCGCTTCTCTGGATTTTTTATCATAATTTAAAACACTCGCAAGATCAAGCCCAATCATAATTTTATAATCCCCCTTTACCGGCGAATCAATGAGTTCTTTTATTTCATTTATACGTTTTTTACGATCAATCTGATTCTGATAACCGATTTTTTGATACTGAAAATATAATTTCGGGTTGTTATTATTAAAATTAATCAGATCATCGTACAAGGACAATATCTTTTGCTGATTATCCTTCAGCTCGTTTTTGGTGAAAAGAAATTCATTGTTTAGAAAACCGATTATTTTATTGGTTTTCCAGTCATACAACGTCGGGAAAAACTCGAAATCTTTTTCTTTGGCAAAAGCATCTTTATATTTATCAAACTGAATATTTTTCAGTTGAGCATCTGATTTCGTTAATTCATCCAGTTTTTCTGTATAATAATTCTTAAAATCAAGTTTCGTCCATGATTCAAGTTCGGCTACATCACTTTTTCCACGATTCGTACGCTGCTGGATCTGCCATTGATTCGTATTCATATATCCTTCAAAAAACTCAATCTCCAACACCTTAAAAAGCAACAGTTCATCACCTTTCAGCTGATCTTCTGTTTTTCTTATTTTAGAAAAGAAAACCGAAGCATAATCATTCTTCGGATCATCCTGAGTATCTTTGTAAATGGCAAATTCCGCTTTAAGAGAACGGATGAGCTGTAATGCATTTTTTTCTTCGATGGCTTTTTTCTGAATCTCCAGAATGATCGGATAGCTTGATTTAAACATTCCGTTTTTATATCCTTCTGCTACTTTTTTCCACTGTTCATCATAATAATTCTGAGCGAAAATCGTCGAGAAATTCAACAGTAGAAGCAAAAACATAAAAATCTTGGAAAATCTTTTCATAAGTGTTATTTTTGATAAATGAATTCTTTAAAAATACTGAAAAAATCTGTCATAGACAGCCAACTTTATGTATCCTTAATGGGAACTCTTTTTGCAGTATTTTTCATGGAAGAACAAAGCACGTTTCGCTACCCTACTGTTTTCTTTATTTTCATCACGTATTTTAGCGGCTATCTTTACACTAAATATCAAAAAACAAAACATTTCTTTAAAATTTTAATCTTAAATGCAATTGCAGGTGTAATTTGTTCACTTTTAATTATTAATAATCATAATGAAATACGGTTGATAAAATGGTTTATCATTGTTGTACTTGGATTATTGTATAATAGTTTCTTTCTCGATGTTTACATCCGAAAAATTCCCTTTCTGAAAGTATTTTATGTCGGCTTAGTCTGGGCTTTGGTGAATTGCTGGCTCACTTTGCCCGAATTCAGTCTTCCTATATTTTTAATCAGTTTCTTTTTTATTACGGCACTGGTTTTACCTTTTGACATCCGCGATATGAAAAGTGACACCGTAAAAACTTTCCCACAAATCATTGGTATTCAGAATACAAAATACATTGCTTATGTGATGATTTTCGTAAGTAATATTCTTTCTGCCTTATATTTGGATTTTAACTATTCGTTTGCTTTTTTTCTGTCAAGTATTATCACTTATATTTTAATTTACTTCTCTGAAAATGAAAGAGATGACGTTTACTTTTCTTTTGGAGTGGAAACTTGTTCTGCACTTCCCTTTTTATTTTTACTAATAATGAAGTATTTTTGACGAATGATTATTAAGAAACTTTCCCTTTACAATTTCAAAAACCATTCTGAAAAAAAATTCGAGTTTTCTCCGCAAATCAATTGTTTTGTGGGAAATAACGGCGTGGGAAAAACCAATATTCTGGATGCTTTACATTATCTCTCCGTCGGAAAAAGTTTTTTAGGAAATACAGATCTTAATAATATTAAAAAAGATGAAGATTTCTTTACCATTGACTCTGAAATTCAGAACGAGGACAGTGAGGACATCATCAGAATTACCCAACCGAAAGAAGCGAAAAAAATCATCAAAAAGAATGATAAAAGCTACGACAGAATGGCGGATCATATCGGTTATTTACCGAGTGTAATGATTTCTCCGTATGATTCAAATTTGATTTCCGATTCCGGCGAAAGCAGAAGAAAATTTCTGGATTCTATGATTTCTCAGACCGATTCGGAATATTTATTTGATTTAATTCAATATCAGAAAACAATTCAGCAAAGAAATGCTTTATTGAAGTATTTCGCTAAAAACAGGGTTTGGGATAAAGATTCTTTAGAAATTTATGATGATCCGATTACCCGATTCGGAACAAAAATTTTCGTTAAAAGAAAGAATTTCGTTGAAAAATTAAACCCTATTGTTAAAAATTTTTATAAGATTATTTCAGGTGGAAAAGAAACAGTTTGCGTAACTTACGAATCTCATTTGCTTGAAGATTCCTTTGAAAATTTATTGAAACAGAATACAGAAAAAGACAGAATGCTGACCTACACCTCAAAAGGAATTCACAAAGATGATCTTCTGTTTGAAATGGATTCTGTTTTAATTAAAAAAATTGGTTCTCAGGGACAACAAAAATCGTTTTTAATTTCACTAAAATTGGCACAGATGAGCCTGATAAAAGAATTAACCAACAAAACTCCGATTCTTTTGTTAGACGATATTTTTGACAAATTGGATGATTCCCGTGTTTCGCAACTGATAGAATTGGTCAATCAGGAAAATTTCGGACAGATTTTTATTACAGATACGCATCGGGAGCGTACAGAAAGTGTTGTGAAAAAGATTAATGAGGAAAGTATAATTTTTGAGATCTAAAGATGAAGAAGAGTAAAAAACGTGAATTTCAATCCTCAGAGCTTGTAAAATCATTTGCAAGAATTCATGGTTTTGAGCATAAATTAGTAGCTTTCGAAATTAAAGATTTTCTGGAAGATTATCTTGATGAAAGTCTTTTTAACGAAATAAAAAGTATAAATATTGAGAATAAATGCATCATTATAAAAATTCATTCTCCTATATTAAAACATGATTTTCAAATGCGTAAAAGCTTTTACTTGAAGAAGTTTCAGGATAAATTCGGCTCGGAAAAATTTATTGATCTTCAGATTTTGTAGTCATTTTACGATTTATCAACTCCTCTGCTTTATGGTCTAATCTTGAACCTAAAGGAAGGAAAAATTTCAACGGATTTTTAAGAAAATATTTAAAAATTTCTCTGTAAATATCACTTACTTGCCCCAAATTCAATTTTCTCGATCTGAAAGCTAAAAACATTGATAATGTAAAACTTACCAGAAAATTAAAAAATCCGATCAGGAAAACGGTTATAAAGGAGATCCAAAATGTATAGGCATCAACAGAAAAATCTTTTCCATACAAGCCTATCGCAAAATTCCCTGCCGCAAATGTGATGTGACGGATATCCAAATCCAGACCGAAAAACAACCCGATCGGTGCTGTTGCTCCAAGGAAAACCCCGAACCAAAAATTAGAAACAATTCCGGGCCAGTTTTTAGCATAATATTTAGAAAGACTGATGGCTATATTTTCCCCAAAAAACTTTCTTATCGGAATATTTTTCGCAATTCTTTCCGGAATCTGATAAAACACAGAATTATTCCCAATATTTCCTGAAATAATTCCCGAAATGAAAAGATAAAAACCTGCAATACTTGCATGAAGAATCGCTTTAGATTTGAAAGGATCGAGATCCTGCAATAATTTATCAGATCTTTCTACAGCCAAATTCTGTGAGAAAAAGACATCCAACCCATAAATAATAATTAAAGCAATTGGAAAAGACAGCAATACATTTCCAACGAATGCAATAAACTGACTTCTAAACAGTTTCGAAACAAGCTGAGCAAAATCAGCATTATTCCTTTCACCATTTCCTTCTTCCGACAAAACTTTTGTCATAGTAGCCGCAGTCATGGCAGGCTGCTTAGTTGCCAACGTAAAACTCATCAGATAAATCATGATAAATCCCATCGCATAATTCATCGAATATAAAAATGCATGAAAAAAATCACTTCCGGGGACGTATCCGTAGAGCATTTTTAAAATACACAAAGCACCAACAATAATCCCGCCACCACTGGCTTTATAGAACATTGTCATATACTGTTTCCGAGTTGATGTGATGTAATGCGCACCCGTTTCTGCGGTATGATTTGTGATCAGGTGGGAAATCAATCTCGTACTGTCGTTGATGAGATCAGAAATATTATTTTTATGAGATTTATAGTTTAAAACATTAAAAATCAACCGTTTTGAATTAATTAATGCATCTCCATCCTTATCAATGACTAACAATTGTACAATATCGTAAATTCTTTGCAGCTGCTGGCGAATTTTTAAAAGTGACTGATTAATTTTACCTGAAATACCATATTTTGAGGAATTTTTAAAAGCAATATTAACAAAATCTAAACATTGTTCGATATAAATTTTAATCTGCTTATAACGACTGTCCTTAGAACTGAGTTGAATTTCAGGATCTTTTTCAAGTTGCTCAGCGAGATCCTCCAATTCATTTTGTAATGCTAAAAAAGGGTTATCGAAATTTCTGTATTCCGGTGCCATCCTCACGACCTCAACCTCCATGGCCGCTCCTGTTACACGCCAAGACAGAATATTCATAGAGAAAACCATTTCCTTTTTTACGGCGGGACTGATAATAAAATCATTGATCCCGAGAATGGTAAACATTTCATCAATCTCATTTTCAGGCAGATTCTGAAAGTATTGAAGGTCGGCTTTAGGTCTAAGACTTACATTATCAATGAGAAACCACACCGTTTTATCGTTGACAACAGGTGGTAAAAGTTTATTAAGAATTCTTTTTTTAAATTCCGGAATAAAAGCATTTTCAGAAAGAATATTCGCTTCCGTCAAAGACAAATTGAAAGGTCTTTCGCTAAAAACATGATGAATATAATGTTTGAAATTTTCTGATATTTCCGGATTTGTACGAAAAAAATGAAGCACATCTTTAAAATCCGCTTTTTTTATTCCCTCTAAAAACTCAGCAAGAGGGTCAAGAGAAAGCGTTTCATTCTTAAAAGAAAAATATTTTTTAAGAACAGATTCAAATGTTGCACCGGAAGTAAAGAATTTCATTAGTGCAAAGATACTATTTCAAACTCACATTCCTCATTTGTCTCATAATCCAATTATGTTTCTTTCTCAAGTATGATGATGGATTTTTTGGATCGTATTTTTTAGGGTTAGGCAAAACAGCAGCAATCCACGCAGCTTCTGAAGTGCTGAGACTTTTCGAAGATTTTCCGAAATAATACTGCGAAGCCGCCTCAATCCCGAAAACTCCCTGCCCCATCTCAATAGAATTCAGGTATCTTTCAAGAATAATATCTTTGCTCCAAACCTTTTCAATGATAAAGGTATAAACTGCTTCCAGCCCCTTTCTGAACCAGCTTCTGCCCTGCCAAAGAAAGATATTTTTTGCCGTTTGTTGAGAAATTGTACTTCCACCTCTTATTTTTTTACCCTTTTTATTGTTTTTCATCGCTTTTTCTATTGCTGTATAATCGAAACCGTTATGCACAAAAAACTTTTGATCTTCTGATGCAATGACCGCTTTTTTTACATTACTGCCCATTTCATCATAAGAAATATAATCACGGTTCAATTTTCCGTATTCGAAAAGCCCCCCGATTTGAGTAATCGTAATGGGAGGATTGAAAAATCTACCCAAAACAATAAATAGCACATTGAGTATTAAAATGATAAATATAACCTGCTTAACTTTTTTCCACATAATTTTTTGTAAAAAGGAACAACAAAAATAAACAAATAGTCTGAGTTATTGCAATTCTTTCATGTATGTTAACTGATAATCGGGTAAAATTTCGGGATGAAAAATCTTAATATAATCTTTCAGAACAAGGTCTGATCTTACAATTCCGCTTTCAAAAAAGTCATTGGCACTTTGTCTTTCTTTGCCTGAAATTCCATAAATTTTACCTTTATTGAAAACCTCTAATTTTCCATAAAAAGGATTTCCTGTCAGCATTTCTTTTTTTGAAGTATGATTTCCTGCATTTACCCAAAACTGAACTCCATTTGATTTAGCAAAAACCTCTTCAAAACTCATGGTAACAGCTTTTTCTTCGTTACTGTCTTTTAAAATATATTCAGCATTCGCATCAGTAATAAAACGGGCAACAGAAGTTTTTCCACCCGGAAGATACCAAACATCACCATACATTTCATTCACTAACACAATAGGTTTTTGTTTCGATTTTAAAGCTAATTGTTTTAATTCATTATAATTTTTCTCAATTTCATGATATTGAGTTAATGCTTCCTCCTCCTTGCCCAATAATTTTCCAAAAAGTTTAATATATGCTGTTTTCTCCAAGGGTTCCTGTTCCATATATTCATCAAGAAAAATCACCTGAATTCCATTATTTTTAAGCAATTGATACGTATTGTCGAAGCTTGCAATATGATTGGTGAAAATCGCATCCGGCTTCATAGAAATAATCTTCTCAACATCATATTTCTGATCATTTCCTACATTCTGAATTTTTCCTTCTTTAAGTAAACTTTGAATTTTCCCCGAATAAATATATTCCGGATTAGAAACTCCAATGATTAAATGCTCTGCTCCTAATTCTGCAATATATCCAGCCATACTCGCATTTAACAAGATTATTTTCTTAAAAGGAATCTGATTTTGCTTAAAATCATAAGTGAAATTTCCTGATTTCAAATGAAAATTACTGCTTTGTTCATTGTACTGCACAAGATTCGAAACAGAAACAGATTCTGGAGATGAAATTTTTGATTCTCTTTTACAGGCAATTAGCGTAAAAACCGTGATTAACAGTAAAATTTTTGTTTTCATCTTTCAAAGAAAAGAAAAAAGTGCTATATTTGCAAACCTTTAAACAACAAGAAAACAACGGCCTCGTGGCGCAACTGAATAGCGCATCTGATTACGGCTCAGAAGGTTACAGGTTTGAATCCTGTCGAGGTCACAAGACCGACATTTGTAGATTTTTTTCTCTTATGTCGGTTTTTTTTATTTCCTAATCCGTTGTTGTACTGATAGATACATTGAGCGACAATATTCATTTTAGGTGTTTGAAAACTTTTTCCGTCAAATTCGACTTTTTGAGGAAATATCAAACACCCTATCGTTCTTTTAGTTTGCAAATCGCCCTGTTGATAAAGGTTTGCAAGGTTTTCCATAGAATCGAGAGCATTTTCTATTTTTGTTTTAATATCAAGTTCTTTACTCTCTGAAACAATATGTTGGATCTCTTGTTCCAATTGTTCAATTTGTTCTTTTGTTATTTTTTTTACTTCTTTGTAATCTTCTTCATCTAATTTATCTGCAAGATATTTATCTCTTGCATTCGCAACTTTTTCATTAAGCTCATTGATCTCTTTTGATATGGACTTTCTTTTTGCATCTATATCAAAGGTGAACTGTTTGTAGTTATCTAAAAGGATTTCTTTCATCAAATCTTTAATGATAGGATTGTATTCTAATTTCGAAATTTCCAATTCAAAGAGCTCGTTTAATCTATCTGAATCAAAACGAAATCCACATTTATAATGGCAATGATAATAGTAATACGTTTTAGACTTTCCTTTAGCCCCACTTGCCGTAAGATTTTTACCACACCTTGGACAACGTAAAAGTCCACGTAATGGAAAACGTTCATTACCTAATACTCTTCCGCCTGGCCCTTCTACCTTCCTTTTTTTGTCCATAATCTGCTGCACCAGATTAAACAGTCTTTGGCTAATCAGTGGCTCATGTTTTCCATTACTGTAATATGCTTCTTCCTGTTTATAATCCTCAATATATATTTTACCACAATAAACCGGATTTCTCATAGCTTTTGCAAACGCACTTCTTGACATTGAAGCACCCTCTCTTTTATTCATCTGCAATCTGACATGATCTGCCGGAATATGTCCTTTTGCAACTTCGTTAAATGCCCAGGCTATATTAGATCCTTCCGGCTCTTTGATGGCAATGAACTTTTTGCCATCTTCATGGCTTCTGTTGATGTATCCATAGGGAGCAATTCCCATCAGCCTGCCTTCTTTTTTTGCTCTCCGCATACCGTGAAACGTGTTGAGTGCCCTTCTGTCATTTTCAACCTCGGGTGTTGAGAGATAAATCGCAAGCATAAGCTTGTTTTCAGGAACAGACATATCTAATGGCTGCTCGATAGACTGAGGGATGATATGATTTTTATGCAGCAAACTTATCATTTGATAAGCATCTGCAGTATTACGACTGAATCTGTCCCATTTGGTAAATAGAACTAAGTTGCTTTTGTGGCTTTTCTTTCGTATTTCAAGAAGATATTTTTTCCACTCAGGGCGATTAAAACTTTTTGCTGAATGATCTTCAAAAATCACTCTATTGATAGCTATATTGTTATTAGCACAATATTTTCTTAATCTTTCATCCTGATCTCTTTGTGAATAACCTTTTTCAGCCTGTTCATCGGTAGATACTCTTATATACAGATCTGCAATAACCATAGTTGTAGTATTTCGTTAAAATTTAGTTTTAATTCGCATCAAAGAAACTGATGCAGTAGAAATTCATCTTTCCGATATACTGCTAAGGTACAAATTATCAATCAGATGTAAAAAATTCTTTTAAAGTAAGTTTTATTATAACGTATAGAAATTCCATAATCTCTTCTGACTGTTCTTCGTTTACATCATGACCTGCTTTCCTTAATATCTGTAGCGCCTTTTCGGGAGGAATTTTTTTTAAAGGTATTGAAGGAATATATTTATTAATTTCGGGTTTCTGGGATTCATTTTTTGATTTAGCTTTCTTCATAACAATCTGTTTGAGAGCTTTATCTCAACAGAAGTAAATTTGAAAGTAACTATGAAATGTTTTTAAATTTGGCTTTTAAAGACGGGGAATGTCTTATCAGTGCTTTACACTACATTTAAAAATATGAGAAAAGAAATAAAATGAAAGACTGCTGTAATCAGTCTTCCCAAATAATGCTCAAGGCTTTATTTTTATGGGGAATACAGTGTTCATAAAATGACCTGTTTACGTCATAATCTCTCACATTATTAAACCAATCAATCGCCCACACCTTTTCTGTTTTATAGATATCACGTATATTTGATTTAGAAAAATACTCTCCTACAACTGTATTTTCAGGAATTTTTCTATCATTAAGTAACCATTTGTAAGGAAAGTCATCACTTTCCAATTTCCATTTAACAACACCATTTTCAGCATAAACAATCATAATAGGATGATTTCCGATTTGGGCAAATCTAAAAGCACAGGCGGTTATACTCACGTTATATAATGAAGCAAGATTTTCAATTAATTCGTAATTAAATTTTTTTCTGAAAATTTCATTTTTAAATCGGGATTCCGGCATAAGTAGACAAGAAGCAAAATAATCAGCCTCCCTTTCAATAGTATCGAATTGTCTTTTGTTTGTTTTTGAAGAATGAGGAACCAAAATACCATTTTGTAGCCCTACTCTATGTGCATCAATAAAATAATGCCCAAGTTCATGGGCCAATGTGAAACGTCCTCTTGTTGAATTTTTTTTATTTCCACTATCGACATTCAGATGGATATAAAATCTACGATCGTCATAAACAGTCATACCGTCGAACGTCCCATTTTCATACCCATCATATAATAATTCTAAACCTTCATCTTCGGCAATCTTATCAACTGGGGTTAGTTTTTCATTATACTGGAAAGCTATAAACTCAGCTAATTCCTTAATGTGGCTTAAAGGCGTATTATTTATCATTTTTCTTATGATTTGCCTTTATTTTATCTTTAATATGCTGAGGCAGTTCATTTCCTTTACGAGCAACCATTTTAAGTTCTTCAATTTCACTATTCAAAATTTCATTACTTGTCGTCTTGATGTATTGAAGTTTTTGAATACCTCGTTTAATAATATTTTCAGGAGAATTCCAATCACTTGGTATCTCATTATAAATTGGATTGAGTGATTCAAATGCCTCAACCTCCTTTTCTGTTTCTGGAAAAAGTAAACCCTTAGCCTGTAATAAGTTTCTTATGCTTTTTTTATTTGACATTCTTTAAAGGTTTTAATTGAGTGTGTTGGGTAATGTAATCAATAATTTTCTTTTCGCTTCTTTCACGTATTTTACGAATATTTACTTTAGTTGTTCCATGCACTTCACACAATGAATCCAAAGTATCGGAGGGCGTCTTCCTACCCTCTTCATGGAATAAATAAATTGTTAACAGTATGTCCCTATCTCTCTCTGATAAAGTATTTAACGCATCGCTTAGTACTTTCATATTCGTACTTTCAAAAACTTCAGAAGATAATTCTTCAACTAAATCTGCAGTTTCTATACCACTCTCTTCGAGTGATGGATTACTATGATAATATTCTTTAATTAATCCTTTTAATTCATTCTTTGCTACTACAGAAAGCCAAGCTTTGAAACTCTTATCATCTACAGCGTCTTTCGGAAATGAAAAAATAAGAGGATTTTCATACAATTTAAAAAATGTATTACTCAATACAGTATTTAAAAGATGTTCATCATAAATCCCGCATGTTTTCAACGCACCAGAAATAACTGCGTTCAAAAATTTACTATAGCTTTTATACAAATTCGTAAATGCTGCTACGGCAACACCTTCATCATTTGACTTTTCAGAAATGAGTAATAGCGTTTCTTCAATTTCGTCTATGGTCATTAGCTTTTATATTAAATAAATATCCGTGACAAATTACAAAATATTATTCAATGTCACGCTTTTTACTTCTTACTTATAAGACAGAGAGTCTAAGGCAACTCCATTGTGCCTCAAGTTAATGGAAAGATTGAACATAAAATTATGGCAACAAATCCACCAAGTGGCGATGGTCACAGAAACGGTGCTGTCAAAGGGCGTTCTCAAACTTACAATCCAAAAACAGATTCCTGGGTAAAACGTGATACGAAAACTGGAAAGTTTATGGATGTAAAAACTTCCGACAACACACCTTTCAAAGGAGTAAGAAAAGAAAAATAACTCTTTTGAAAACTCACAAGTATTAACTGAAATTAGTACTTGTGAGTTTATTAAATCTAAAAATCAAGTATATGATAAAAACAATATTAGTAACATTAAAGCCAATTTTGATAAAAGGAGCCAACATAGCGTGGGAAAATAGAAACCAGTTAATGCTTTATTTGAAAACTAAATTTTGGAAGTATAGAAATGTTGATATCCGTTTTTCAATAAGTGGATTGTATAAAATTAAAATTCCTGACACAAACAAATATTTGTTAGTATTAAACAGAAGAATTGAAAATCAATTGCAACCTGTAGGTGGTGCTTATAAAAGGTTTGGAGATGATAGCCTATTCAACAAATGGGGATATAAACCTGACAATTCCAAAAATGGTTTGAATGTAGATGAGAAGAGTTCTTCTGATTTAAGATTTATGGTTAAAGGAAAACATTGTGTAGATGTTTTGGACTGGTTCGATAGTGGCAACGAAAGAGAACTTGATCCAAAAAGAGAATTTAATGAAGAGCTTTTAGATACAGGTATACTTGATGCTGAAATTTTTCAAAATTTTGATCATAAAAGAATTCGACGATTTTCTAAAAACCTTATTTGGAGTGACTTCTTCAGTTGTTATGAAATTCTGATCTATGACATCTTTGAATTGATTCCAAATGATTTACAAAAAAAAACTTTAGCTGAATTATCAAAACAAAAAACAGACTTATCAAAAGGTTTTGCAATCGTAGATTGCGATAGCATTGAACAGCTAAGGTTGATGGAAAACGGAAATCAAATTTCCAGATTAGGACAGCACACAAAATTAATAATAAATAAAGATTTTTAAAATGATAGACATTTTTAAGGATTATGTTCTTCAAAGAGAAGAACTTTTAGCAAGAATTGCTCAAGAGTTACAATTGGACAAAACCCGATTGGAGAGAATGGAAACTGCGTACAACACTGTTGCAGATTTACTGAAAAAAGATAATGATTTCTTTAGTGAATTAGTCATCGAAATTTATGCTCAAGGGTCAACCCGTACAGGAACAACGGTTAAACCAATTAATGATGAAGATTTTGATCTCGATACTGTACTTCATATCTATGATCCTTATTATAATCATAGCCCAGAAGATATTTATAATGCTTTGGTTAAAGCTTTGGAAAAAGACTCTTATTACAAATCTATTATGGAGAAGAAAAAACGGTGTGTGCGCTTGAATTATAAAAGTGATTTCCATATGGATATTTTGCCAGCGTGTATGCCTAATCCCTTTGAGAAAGAAGTAATAAAAATTCCTGAAAAAGCTCTTAAAAATTGGTCCAGCGGAAACCCGAAGGGATTTTCAGTTTGGTTTTTAAGTGCGGCAAATACAGTGAGTGAATCACTACTTAGAAAGAATTTTGATTCTTTGGTTAAAGCACAAGTCGAAACTGAACAATTACCACAAGAAGTATATTTTAAAACTCCGTTACAGAGAGCAACTCAGTTAATAAAAAGATATAGAGATATTTATTTTCAAGACAAAGACTATCGTGTATCAAGTATAGTAATTACTACACTATTGGGCCAGTTATATCAAGGTGAAAACTCGATTTTCGAAACAATTGATAATGTCGTTAGACGAATTAAGGATAATTTCTCAGCAGCAGTAAATCAAGGTATTAGTTTTAAAGTTTATAATCCAGTAAATAATGAAGAGGACTTTACAGATTCTTGGACATCTAATCATTACAGCGCTTTTTATAACTTCATTTCTGATTTTCATACAAAATGGCAGAATTTGAAATTTTCTTTTGAAACCGGCAAAGAAGACTACATAAAGCTATTTGGTGAAGGAATATATAAAAAAGCTCTTAATGAACAGATAGTAGCTTTTTCAAAATCAACTAACGACGTTTTTACAAAGGCTAGCAGTTTGATTACTACTGGTGCTGCACTAACAAATATTCAGGGAAATATTAATTCTAATACAGGAATAAAAAATGAATCTCATCACAATTTTGGAGGCATGTATTAAAAGAGAGAACCAAAAAAATTGGTTTTCTTTTTTAATTGTCCAAAAAGCATTAGTTGAAAAATATTTTGATTGGATAAATCTATCAATTGATACAAAAGAGAGAGCTTTAAAAGGAACTGGTATATTAAATATTGGGGATAAAACTTATTCAATTCGTTTAGCGTTTTCCCCCTTTTATCCTTTTCGTTATGATAGAATTTTTATAGATGATAAATCAATCGAATATAATGATGATATTCATCTTTATGCCAATGATCTTTCCTTGTGTCTTTATCATCCAATCATTGATCAATCTTTACTGATTAAAACACCTCTTTTCAAAATCATTCCCTGGATTTCAGAATGGATTGTTTTTTATGAACAATGGAAGAGATACGGTGTTTGGCTTGGAAAAGAAATTAAACACCGTTAAATTAATATAATTATTATTGAATATTACATTTGAAAATAATCTTGTCAAGAGAGGCTAATTGATTTTCAGTTAGTCTGCCTCTTCGGATGCAAGAATTCTTCAACGAAACAACAAAGTCGGTGTTAAAAAAAGTATTCTTTTCTGCCCATTTTAAAACCTTATTAATTTTATTAAAATGAGAGTTTGTTTCGTAACTAGTAAAATTTAGAAATTTTCTATTAATTTTCTCCTTAATCTCCATTTGTTTTGCAGACATATTTCTTTTCCGAAAAATGGATTGATAAAATTTGTAATCAAAATCACTCATTCCACCTTTCCTATAAAAATAATCAATAACTTCTGCACCCATACTGGCGGTAAGATCTTCTCGCAATTTTTTTATCGAAGAAAAGATTTTATTTCCAGTCTCTATACCTAGAAATTTATTTATACAACAATTTCCTACTTCAGTGACGACCGCATTAATTCTATTTTTTATTACACATATGTTTCGTATCGGATAATGGCCACAAAGACAACTTTGCAGTTCTTCCGCATAATAGGCAAATTCAAATCTCCATTCATTTTTTGCTGAATCCCACAGTTTTGACTCACTCAAACTAATAATTTCTTCTGTTAGCTTATAATGCATTTTAAAATTATTTTTATAAAATACTCAATATATTATATATTGAGTTTGTTAATCAATCTGTCTCTTTAATTCTTCCTTACTTGGAAGAATGGCTCTATACTCCTTAGCAAAAATAGTTTTGTTATTTTCTGGCAGCGTGAATTCAATGATCGTTTTGTTTTCTTCTTTACAGAGAATAATTCCGATGGTAGGATTTTCATATTCAAGCTTTATTTTCCTGTCATAATAATTCACATACATCTGCATTTGTCCAATATCTTGATGTGTTAGTTTTCCAATTTTTAAATCCAGTAACACAAAACATTTTAGCAACCGATTATAGAAAACTAAATCTACAAAGAAACTATCACCCTCGAAAGTAAATCTTCGTTGACGACCTTCAAATAAAAAACCTTTTCCTAATTCTAACATAAAATGTTCCAGCTTATTAATGATTTCTGTTTCCAGATCATTTTCTGAGTAGCGTTTATCCTGCTTTAAATCTAAGAATTCCAAAACATAATGACTTTTAAGAATATCGGTCGGCTTTTCGATAATTTGACCTTCTTTAGCTAGTTGTTTAATACCGTATTTATCTCTACTCAAAGCCAGTCTTTCGTAAATTGCTGAATTGTATTGTCGGGTAAGTTCTCTGACACTCCAATTGTTTTGAGTCGCTTCTATCTCATAAAAATTTCGTTCATCTTCATTATTGATCTTCATTAGCTGAATATAATGAGACCAAGACAATCTAAATATTAAATTATGAGACGGTGTTTCATAATTCCGGTCTTCTGCAGAAATACGAGACAGTGTTTCGTATTTTTCGAAACTGCCGGTTATTTCTGGAGAAACTCTCTTTCGAAACATTAAATAAAACTTCCTCATCCACTGTAAATTGTCCACGGAATATCCTCTTCCAAATTCCACTGTTAGCTGTTTACTGAGATTTTTAAGGATCTTTTTTGAATATTCAGCTCTGTCTCTTCCACTTTGTTCATCCTCAATAATCATTTCACCAATTTGAAAATAGGTTGTGATCATCGTCGTATTGACATTCCGAACGATCGTACTCTTGGCATTTTCAATTAAATATTTAACAGAGCTGTATAGATGAGATGATTGAGGCATAGTCACAAATTTTACTTTATTTCATTATGATTTACCAACAAGATATTGGGGTTAATATATTTTTAAAGCGAAACAACGTGACTGGCTTCATTTGGCAGTTATTGGCTATTTAAGAGAAAAGTATAATTTGTACATATAAGTTGTGCCATTAATAATGAATTATGTTTAATATGGATTGATTCTGTGAGAAATCTTTTCATAATCAACCGGTAAAAAGGCAGCTAAGGTAGAGCGGCCAGCATCACCATTCCCAGCCAAAAGACTACGGCATAAACGGTTTCCTCCCTGAAGGTACCCTCCAATTATTCCGTTTCCTTTTGGCTTTCAGCATTGACCGCTTTGATTATCTGCTTTCTTTTTTCCGGTTTTTCTTTTGAAAAAATATTCAGCGAAGCCTGAAAGGCTTTTAGGAAATGGGTCGGAGAAGAGATTGAGAATAAATCAAAATGTACAATCTTAAAACAAAACAGTTATGAACCTTATCGGAAGACTGACAAGAAATGCGGAAGTCCGCAACTTGCCAAAAGACAAAAAAGTAGTCAATTTCTCCGTTGCTACCAATGACAACTATCGCAACAAACAGGGCGAAAAAATTGAACAGACAACCTATTTTGAATGCTCCTACTGGATTTCTGAAAAAGTTGCCAACCTCCTAACCAAAGGAACTTTGGTAGAACTCAACGGCAGAGCTTACGCAACAGCATGGATAGGAAAAGACGGAGAACCGCACGCAGGAATGAATTTTCACACCTCACATATCAAAATCCATGGCGGTGGGAAAAAGAATGACAACAACAATGTCAAATCTCAGGACAAAGGCGAAGAAACCAAACCGAAATCTAATGAGAATGACAGCGAAAAAGATGACGACCTACCATTCTAAACTTATTAAAAATCAACAAGTAAAATTTTAACATCATGGCACATAATTTAAATTTCAACAACAGAACGGGAAAATATTCATTTTTCAGCGTCAAAGAAAAAGCATGGCACAACTTGGGGCAAATTGTCGAAACATATCCAACAAGTGAAGAAGCAATCAAATTTGCAGGTCTTGATTACGAGGTGGAAAAATCTTCACTTTTTACTAAAGGCTCGGGAATTATTGAAAATACCAATGGTATCGAAATAACCAATTCAGAGTTGGAAGTTCCCAACTATTTTGCGAATATCCGAACCGACAACAATACTGTATTAGGAGTAGTCGGCAAAGATTACCATATCGTACAAAACCGTGAAGCCTTTTCTTTTTTTGATGCTATCGTAGGAGGTGGAAATGGTATTTTATATGAGACTGCAGGCGCTTTAGGAAATGGCGAACGCATCTTTATTACGGCTAAACTTCCCGATTATATCCGTGTCGGCAACGGTGACGACATTACAGAAAAGTATATTTTCCTTACCACCTCGCATGATGGAAGCGGAAGCATTACCGCCGCATTTACACCTGTTAGAATCGTTTGTCAGAATACCTTAAACGCTTCATTGAAAAATATGAGCAATGTTGTACGAATCAGACACACCGCAGGAGCAAAACAAAGGTTGGAAGATGCTCACAAAGTCATGGGATTAGCAAACAAATTGAGCAATGAATTAGAAAACACTTTTAACCATTGGGCAAAAATAACCGTCGGAGATGAAGAAATGAAAAGACTGATTCAATTGGCACTCTGTCCCAATAAAGAAACTTTAACCCATCTACAGAAAGGCAGTTTTGATGACATCTCGACAGTTTTCAAAAATACGGTAGATGATGCTTTTGCCTATGCTATGGTTAGCGAAAGCCAACAGATGGAAACTACCAAAGGAACTTTGTTTGGGGCTTACAATGCCGTGACAGGGTATTTTCAGAATGTCAGAAGCTATAAGGACAATGAAGCAAAATTGCAATCTATTGTGTTGGGCGGAACTGCACAACTGAAATCTCAAAAAGCTTTTGACTTATGCACGGCTTTTATGAAAGACGGAAAAGATATTTTCAACATGAATTAATAGTAACAGTGACCGCCTTAAATGGCGGTTACTTTAAAAAGCCATTATGAAAATTGAAGATTTACACGGTCAATTTCTTGAGATTACCGATTTAGATTAAGCGATTCTACACGCAGAAATTTTCAAAGATTATAAATGTGAAAATAAAGATTTTGAAAATTTTAACGCTGAGAAAAAAGCGTATTGGACTGATTTGTACGAAAAATTATCAATTAAAAAAAAACAGAAAAAATGAGCATCTTATCAGACAAAACAGAGCATAAAGCCATAATCATCATCGCCAATTTAGTGAAGCAGTTTGAGGATTTTCATCTGTTACAAATGACCAGATTGGATAATGAAGATTTGACAAAGGCTAGAAATTCATTGCAGACCATTATCCATTCCAATGGCTACAAAGTTAATTATGACAAAATTTCTAAAAAAACCACTTTTAAAAAACAATCAAAATGAATACTAATTTTTTCAGCCTGATGACTCAGATTGAGTTTACAGGCAATCTCAATATCACGATTCAGAAATCATCAGAAAATCAATTCATAGTTTCGGTCATCCTGCAAAACTATGAATGCCGTGACGAAGCCAAAAATAGAATACCACCCCTCAATCTTCGGGGAACTTCCGAGGAATTGGACAATGGTTTTTTTGAAAATATCATTCAGCCTATACAGTCCGCCTCCAACTTGATGGTCAATATGGACTCTTTTATGGTGCAGTTGGAAGAAGCGAAAAAACACTCCGCCATGCAGAAGCAAAATGCGGATAAAGAAAAAAAAGCCAATGACGATAAGGATAAAAAATACAGTGAAGCAATGAAAAATGCAGAGGCTTTGGAATTGGAGGGCAAGTTTAAAGATGCGTGGACAGCTCTACCAAAAGTATCAGAATTTCCACTACACGCATTGGAAATTAAGGCAAAGCAGGAAGTTTACGAAAAAGAGTTTGCCCCGAATTTATTTACATCATAATCCTAAAATATAAACCTATGTTATTAGCAACCGAATTAGAAAGGGTTTTTATTATCACCGATAAAGGACAGGAAATAAAACTCAGCGACCCAGAACCCCAATGGAGCGTAGAAAACGTGATTAATTTCTATGCGAATACCTACCCCATTTTGACCACGGCAAAAGTATCTGCACCTGTCATTCGGGAAGATACTGTACAATACAATTTTGAAAGTGTGATGGGTACTAAAGGATAATTTAAATCTTAAACAATGAATTATGCAACGCAAAATCGTATCGGGTACGATAAAACTTCCCAAAGAATCGAAGCAAAGACAACTGCACAAACAGTTGGGAGAGTTCGCAGATTGGATGAAACGCCCGAAAGATGCAGGAGAAATACGAAAAGACCAAAGAAAATCAGTTCCGACAACAATGTTACCAATGCTTTTCTGAAATGCACATTTCTACCCAAATTAAAGGAAGCCAAAAGCTTACAGGCTTGTCAAGAATCAAGAACAATGGAAAGGGATTTTTATCAGTCCCTTTCCTATCTCGCCACTCACTATGGTCTGAAACTGACATCAACCACAGAATTTGATTTTCCCTACAATATGGCTTTGGCAATACGTGATGTCCATGAACAACTAAAAAATAAAGTAACAGATTGGGAGGAGGTTAGATTGATAAAAAATGAGGGAAAAGTCTTTTTAACCAATGAGGAAAGATACAACACAGGAGCAACTTTGTACTATATCCCCATCCTGCCTTTATACAGATTATCAAAAATCAATGGACGTGAAAAAACATATCATCTTTTGTTGTCAGTCTGTAGCTATTTGTATCATATTGCTGATATACCCTATTACAGACAGGAAGGAACTTACCTTTATTATATGTACGAAATGCTCAAAGAATGCTTTGAGGAAGATGGCGAGACAGAAGATTCTGTTAACATTTTGGCTGAAATTAAAGATGCGGAATTAGTCGGTGATGCTATGGAAAAGAAAATATATAATCACAAAAATTTGGAATTTTTTGAACACCGCATCAATCGGTTTCAGCCTAAAGATGATTTGGACAAAAATTGTTTGAAAATAGCACAAATGACTTTTCAAATTTTTACGGATTATCCCAACAGAAAAATTTTCAAAAATGCCCAACTCAATTCAAGTATGGAAACAGACAACGATGATGAACCTGAGAATATCATTACTATGGACAAGTACATTTCTTTCTGTGCAGACAGCAAAGGCATTCTTTTTCAAAACCTTTTTCAGAACGTCAACAATGAGTTGCAGGAATACGGACAAATTGAAGAACCTGTGATTATCAAACATTTCGATGATAGTCGAGTGAATTTTAATAGCCTTGATTTCGAAAATCGAATTTTCAATCTGATGGAAGAACTGATTGACTTCCTCAATAACTTTTAAATCCAATATCATGGAAGACCTTACTGAAATTTTCACGAAACTCTATCAACCGCTATCAGCATTAGTTTTCTATCAGTCGTCTGAAAGCAACAAAGAAGTGTATGTTGAACATTTTGATATGGACAAACAGGGTAATCCCATCAACGCCCATCCCTTAACCGTAAGGGAATCCAAAAATTTATCCAAAACGTTGAATGTCGAAATTGAGAAAAGCAAAGATTTTTTAAAATCAAAACATATCCTGTCTGAAAATATTCTGCATATCAACCCAAGTGAGAACGGCGCAGTGCTTTGGTATACCAAAAGCCAAAAGGCAGAACTTTTTTTTGTCGACAACCTTGAAATCCCAAACGGTTTTGCTCAAATACCCGCACTGATTTGGTTGGCAAATAAAAACAGTTTATCCGTTTGTGCGGTGTTGTCAGACAAAAGACCTTGCGAAAAAACAGTGTTGTATCACGCCCCTTTTTTCAATGTGTATGAAAACGGCAGTGTATGTATGGGAACGGTTGATGTCCATATCAAAAATTCCGCATCTGTAGAGGAATTTACGATGGCTTGGGAAAACTATTTCTTTAACAGTTATTTCAGCCATCTTGTGAACGGACATAATCCAATAAAAGGTAATTGTGTCAATCTTTGGAAAGAGCTGGTTAATACAGAAAAGTCTTTTCCGAAAAGTGTACTAAGAAAAACAAATAAAATACTTAAAAATCTACTGCCATGAGTACCGAAAAGAAAAAAGTCCATTTTACAGACAACTATCTTATCAATCCAACAAATCCCGTGACTGTCAATGTTATCGGGGCAGGAGGAACAGGTTCAAAGGTCATGACCGCCTTAATGGAAATGAATCTCAGCCTCATTGAAATGGAACATCCCGGTCTGCAGGTGCGTCTTTGGGATGATGATATGATTACGTCGGCTAATTTAGGCAGACAACGATTTGCGGAATCTGAAATAGGACTGTATAAATCCGTAGCACTCATTAACCGCTGTAACAGATGGACAGGAACCCATTGGAAAGGCGAAACCAAAAAATTTGCTTGGGAGAAAGAGAATACATACCCCGAAAATATGGAAGCCCATATTTATATATCTTGTGTGGATAGTGTAGATGCTCGTTTTGAAATTGCCGATATTATCAAACGCAAAGGACAACGCAATTCAAGTTTAAAATATTGGTTGGATTTCGGGAATACGAAAGATAAAGGACAGGCTATTTTATCCACCATCGGCAATATTAGGCAACCCAAATCTGAAAAATATGACCCTGTCGAAAACCTGCCCTTTATTACAGATGAATTTGGCGAGCTCTTAAAACAATCAGAATCTACAGATAATACCCCAAGCTGTTCATTGGCAGAAGCTTTGACAAAACAGGATCTATTTATTAACGCTTCATTGGTACAGATGGGTTGTTCATTACTATGGAATTTATTTCGTTATGGATTGACCCCTTACCGAGGTTTTTTTCATAATCTGAAAGATTTCAACACCCATCCTTTGAAAATCGATTAAAGAAAAATCGGGCAAAAAGGCAATTCCGACTTTAGCCGGAAATGTCTTTTTGCGTAATAATTAGACACAACCTATTTGAATATCCACTACGTAGTCCTTCCTTCTTCAAAAAAGTTGTGATGTTACATTATCATCTTTAAAAAAAGATGGGGAAAAAGATAATTTCTCTCTTTGTTCGAAAACATCTTTTAATAATATCGAGCAACCCATTTGAAGCTGCCAAAGCATTTCCTGCAACTTTCAAAAGAGTTGCATTTTTTTTAAGTGTCATTTCATTAAATGATGAATAGATTCAAAAGTATAGGATTTTGAATTTGATTTACCGCTTTTGAATTTCGGGTATTTTATTGAGGAACATTGATAAGTCCCCAAACATTTCATCATTTCTTCTATTCGAAAATATGGGATGATGCCTTCATCATTATAGCTTAAAAAAATATGTTGGTAATCCGCTGTTTTCAGTAATTCAAAAAGAGCCTCATCGGCTTCCTTTTTAAGGCAGAATCGGGATGTCTCATAGGTCTTAAACCTGCTTTGCCTCTGGGTTTTAGCTTGTCATCATACAACGAAATGGTATTGAGCAAATGATAATAACACCCATATTCTCTGCCGTTATAAGGCGGATCAAGATATAAAATATCTCCTTCAATACTTTTAATCAATACGTTGTTGTCTTCTCTTCTAATTTCATAAGGAGTTGGATGAGATGCTCTTTTAATTGGAATCAGCTTGATAGGCTTTCGGGCTGTTTTCTTTAACTTCTTTAAATAGGCGCAATAAACGGATGCAGTGTTGGCAACCCTGTCAGCAGCCTTCAGCAAAGTTGCCAATAACAGAATATAGAAATTTTCATTGATTACCGAATTCTTAAATAATTCTTCAATCCGTATACGGATGGCATCGATCTTCTTTCCGTTAGACTCAGAGAAATATAATCTTTGCGCCCTACCCAATTCGGAATATTCATGAAAGATGAAACCTTCTATACCTGTCAAGTTATTAAGTTCACCGAGCAGTGGTTGGTAAGTCCTCTCGTCTATGTCGGAATAAAAAGACCGGTTTAACACGTAACTGTAATATTCACGGTCGTTGTAGATGATACTTCCTACCTTATTGTGGAAATGATTTCCAACCGCTCCCGTGCCTGCAAAGAGGTCGCAGAAGCTGTATTCTGATAAAGGTTCCTTAATTGAATTGGTAATGATTTTCTCAATAAAGTCGGAGAGTCTTATTTTTGATCCGAGATAATTCATTTTTTATTGGCAATCTCCGTGAATTTGTGATTTTGCAGCCTGTTTGACCGTTCTCGGATTTTGTTGTCTCTGATTGTCGTATAAAAAGACCGCCTGACGTTGGGTCAGGCGGTAGACAAAATTGATTGCATTATTCTTGATGTTCGAACTCCAGATCGATCTGCCGCTCGTTTCCGAAATTATCCGAGATCCAGATGCTGAACTGATGGGATTCGGCTGATTTGGAAGTATAGTACAACCTGAAATCTTTACTTTTCAAGGGATACAGGTCGTTAGGGAGATAAGGTTCTTCCTGACCATATTGCAATGTCCCTTTTCCTTCGAATTGGAAATACCGAATGTGATATTTTGTTTCTGAATATTCTCCTTCGGTCACAATCGACAATCTCATTTCAACTGTTTGATTATTAGTAATCTGACTTGGAATCGGCATCATTTTGACTTCAAACGGAAAGTTTTGCCGGATCTCCATTTCATCACTCTGACAGGAAATCAGAAAGAATCCTACAAACAGAAGGATGAAATATCTTAAACAAGAGCTTTTTGCCCTTTTAATTAATTGATTCATTGTTTTGTATTTAAAAGTTATAGCGGAATCCAAAACCGATCATTGACTGGAGTGGATTAAGTTGCGAATTCTCCAAATACCGAAGCTTACCCTCTACCAAAAAAACTAATTCTGACGTCAGATAGCTTTCTAAAGATAATGCTGCTGACATCCCGTACACGATGTTCTCTGTTTTATTAATGAGAGAACCGTCATCAAGAACTTCCACATTTTGATTGACCTGCTCATAGCCTCCTGCTCCTCCGATACCTAAGTTGATATTCATATTTCTGTTGCGGTTTCCAAAAAAATAAAAGCTGTAACCGGCATTGATCAAAAAACTCTCAATCGGGATCTGGATCGTTTTGTACTGGTAATATTTGCGATCATATTGGGCAAGTGCAAATATGTAGTTGCCATTCTTCCTGTAGCTGATAAGCCCTGCTGATATGAAATAGCTATACGTATCAGAAGACTTTGGAAATACACCATATTTTAATTCAATACCCTTTTGCCCCGGCAACATCTGCTGCGCCTGTCCTGTTAAACCTAAACTTAACAGGATGAGGATGATAAACCTGCTCATATCAGTCCAATTTTAAATGAAGTTGATCGACCAAGCTCGCATTGACCAGTTCTTTATTACTGATCTCAAGCTTCTGATGGCGTCCACCGTTTTTTTCAAAGAGTTCTATCTCTAAAATCTGGCTGTCCAATAACGTAAATTGATTCAATAAAAAGACGGATTGTTGTCTTGATTTAGAATCTACATCGAAAATCTCAGGATAAGTGCGCAACGGACTGATGACCTTATCCTGTACGACCGTACGTTTCAGATTCTTTTTATCTGC
>Ga0308171_1000928_pt1 | contig 47417 bp, 44 predicted proteins | sample PhyGR1_FD_202135 | JGI IMG/M metagenome (GOLD analysis project Ga0308171, IMG submission 202135) | Phyllosphere microbial communities from UC Gill Tract Community Farm, Albany, California, United States - DLSLSG.R1 | ecosystem: Host-associated > Plants > Phyllosphere > Unclassified | place: USA... | reverse complement strand
AAATCTTCGTCGCCTTCCTCCAGGCGTACGTCTTCGCGATCCTCACCGCGGTCTACATCCAGCTCGCGGTCGCAGAAGAGCACTGAGCGGCCCGGCGCACGCCGAGCCACCCAACCGAAAGGAAAAAACCCGTGGACGCAACTACGGTTCTCGCCCAGGTCACCGGTAATGTCGCGACGATCGGCTACGGCCTCGCGGCCATCGGCCCCGCCATCGGCGTGGGCATCGTCGTCGGCAAGACGATCGAGGGCGTCGCCCGTCAGCCCGAGCTCGCGGGCCGCCTGCAGGTCCTGATGTTCATCGGTATCGCCTTCACTGAGGCGCTGGCCTTCATCGGTATCGCCACCGGCTTCATCTTCACCTGATCCGGCCGCTCTCGACTCACTGTAAGGAGACAGGATGCTGAACGCTCTTGTCACGCTCGCCGCGGAACCCGCGGGGGAGGAAGCGCAGAACCCGCTGCTCCCGGCGGCGTACGACATCATCTGGTCGTTGGTGTGCTTCATCATCATCGCCGTGGTGGTGTGGCGTGTGGCTCTGCCGCGCATGGCGAAGCTGCTCGACGAGCGCAGTGCTGCCATCGAGGGAAACATCGCCAAGGCCGACGAGGCCCAGCGCCAGGCCGAGGCCGCCCTCGAGGAGTACACCGCCCAGCTCGCCGAGGCGCGCCGGGAGGCCGGTGAGATCCGCGAGACCGCGAACCAGGACGGCCGCAAGATCGTCGCCGAGGCGAAGGAGACCGCAGCCGCCGAGGCCGCGCGCATCACTGCCGCCGCGCACAACCAGATCGAGGCCGAGCGCCAGACCGCTCTCGTCCAGCTGCGCACCGAGGTCGGCACCCTTGCCGTCGACCTGGCGGGCAACGTGATCGGGGAGACCCTGACGGACGACGCGCGCGCCAACGCCGTGGTCGACCGCTTCCTCGCCGAGCTCGAGGCATCCGAGACCCTTGGACAGGCTCAGGGACCGGTGAGCAAGTAATGGGCAGCGCGACCACTCAGGCGCGGACCGCGACCGCGGAGGCCCTGGCCTCCACCTCGGGCGTCGATCTCGACGTCGCGCGCGAACTGTTCGCGGCCGTCGCGGCCGTGAGCGGGTCAGTGCAGCTGAGCGGCGCGCTGTCCGACTCGTCGGTGCCGGCCGCCGCTCGCGCGGGACTGGTGTCGGCCGTCTTCGGCTCTTCCTACCGCCCCGCCACGGTTGCGGTGCTGAGCAGCGCCGCCCAGCAGCGCTGGTCGAGCGCGGCCGAGTTCGTGGAGGGTCTCGAGGAGCTCGCGATCCGTGCGACCTCGGTCGCCGAGTCCGGCGACATCGAGGGTGAGCTCTTCTCCTTCTCGCGGACGGTCGCCGGCAACGGCGAGCTGGAACTCGCGCTCGGCGGCCGCATGGGCGGTGCCTCGGCGAAGGGCACTCTCGTGTCGACCCTGCTCGACGGCCGCGCGAGCGCGGGGACGGCGCTGATCGTCTCCTCGCTCGTGGAGCACGCCCGCGGTCGCCGCGTCCGTGCCCTCCTGCGGCGCGCGGAGCGCATCGTCGCGGACCAGCGGGCCCGCATCGTCGCCACCGTGTACGCCGCGGCTCCCCTCAGCGCCGAGCAGCAGACCCGTCTGCAGAACGCTCTCAGCGCTCGTTACGGTTCGGCGGTCACGCTGAACACCGTGATCGACCCGACGGTGGTCGGCGGTCTGCGCGTGCAGGTCGCGGACGACGTCATCGACGCGAGCGTGTCCGCACGTCTCGCTGACCTCCGCCAGCGGATCGCAGGCTAAAGACTTTCCGCCCGAACGGGCGTGGATCTGGGGGCCTCGCAGCCCCACGAACGAAGGAAGACAATGGCAGATCTCTCTATCAGCCCCGACGTCATTCGTGACGCGCTGAAGGACTTCGTCACCGCCTACGAGCCCACCGGCGCTGCGGCGACCGAGGTCGGCGCCGTCGTCGACGCGGCCGACGGCATCGCGCACGTCGAGGGCCTCCCGGGCGTCATGGCGAACGAGCTGATCCGCTTCGCGGACGGCACGCTCGGCCTCGCCCAGAACCTCGACGAGAACGAGGTCGGTGTCGTCGTTCTCGGCGAGTTCTCCGGCATCGAAGAGGGCCAGAGCGTCACCCGCACGGGCGAGGTGCTCTCGGTCGGCGTCGGCGACGGCTACCTCGGCCGCGTCGTCGACCCGCTCGGCAACCCGATCGACGGTCTCGGCGAGATCGCGACCGAGGGTCGCCGTGCGCTCGAGCTCCAGGCTCCGGGCGTCATGCAGCGCAAGAGCGTGCACGAGCCCCTCCAGACCGGCATCAAGGCCATCGACGCCATGATCCCCGTCGGTCGCGGCCAGCGCCAGCTGATCATCGGCGACCGCCAGACCGGCAAGACGGCCATCGCGATCGACACGATCATCAACCAGAAGGCCAACTGGGAGTCGGGCGACGTCAACAAGCAGGTGCGCTGCATCTACGTCGCGATCGGCCAGAAGGGCTCGACCATCGCCTCGGTGAAGGGCGCGCTCGAGGACGCCGGCGCGATGGAGTACACCACCATCGTCGCGGCCCCCGCCTCCGACCCCGCCGGCTTCAAGTACCTCGCCCCCTACACCGGCTCGGCCATCGGCCAGCACTGGATGTACGGCGGCAAGCACGTCCTCATCATCTTCGACGACCTGTCCAAGCAGGCCGAGGCCTACCGCGCCGTGTCGCTGCTCCTGCGCCGCCCGCCGGGCCGTGAGGCGTACCCCGGCGACGTCTTCTACCTGCACTCGCGTCTGCTCGAACGTTGCGCGAAGCTGTCCGACGACCTCGGCGCCGGTTCCATGACGGGTCTGCCCATCATCGAGACCAAGGCCAACGACGTCTCGGCGTACATCCCGACCAACGTGATCTCGATCACCGACGGCCAGATCTTCCTGCAGTCCGACCTCTTCAACGCCAACCAGCGTCCCGCGGTCGACGTGGGTATCTCGGTCTCGCGCGTGGGTGGTGACGCTCAGGTCAAGTCGATCAAGAAGGTCTCCGGAACGCTCAAGCTCGAGCTCGCGCAGTACCGCTCCCTCGAGGCCTTCGCGATGTTCGCGAGCGACCTCGACGCGGCTTCGCGTCGTCAGCTGGCCCGCGGTGCGCGTCTGACCGAGCTGCTCAAGCAGCCCCAGTACTCGCCGTACCCGGTCGAGGAGCAGGTCGTGTCGATCTGGGCGGGCACCAACGGCAAGCTCGACACGGTCGAGGTGTCGGACGTGCTCCGCTTCGAGCGTGAGCTGCTCGACTATCTCCGCCGCAACTCGACGGTGCTCGACACGCTGCGCGAGACCAACGTCCTCGACGACGACACCCTCGCCGAGCTCGACAAGAAGGTCGACGAGTTCGCCCTCGAGTTCCAGCCTGGCAAGGACCAGAGCGTCGGCGGCGAGAAGGTCGACGCCGCCGAGGCCGAAGACGTCAACCAGGAGCGGATCGTCAAGGGCCGTCGCTAAGCGCGACGGTACGAGAACGTAAATCATGGGCGCACAACTCCGGGTCTACAAGCAGAAGATCAGCTCTGCTCAGACGACCAAGAAGATCACCAAGGCGATGGAGCTCATCGCGGCCTCGCGCATTCAGAAGGCGATGGCGCGTGTGCGCGCGGCATCCCCCTTCGCGCGGGCCGTGACGAACGCCGTCTCCGCGGTGGCCACGTACTCGTCCGTCGACCACCCGCTGACCACCGAGCGCGAGAACATCCGCCGTTCGGCCGTGGTCATCTTCACCTCCGACCGTGGCCTCGCCGGCGCCTTCAACTCACAGATCCTCCGTGAGGGCCTCGAGCTGGCGGAGCTCCTGCGTTCGCAGGGCAAAGAGGTCGTCTACTACCTCGTGGGACGCAAGGCGGTCGGGTACTTCCAGTTCCGTCGCATGCCGAGCATCGAGCAGTGGGTCGGCGACACCGACACCCCGCAGTTCTCGACGGCCGAGGAGATCTCGGAGGCCGTGCTGAAGGCGTACCGCGCCGGGGGCGACAACGACGGCGTCGACGAGATCCACCTCGTCTACAACCGCTTCGTCAGCATGATGACGCAGTCGCCCGAATCGGTGCGTCTGCTGCCGCTGGAGGTCATCGAGGCCGACGAGGCTCCGGCTCAGGCGGACATCTACCCGCTGTACGAGTTCGAGCCCGACGCCGAGACCGTGCTCGACGCGCTTCTGCCGGTCTACGTCCAGAGCCGCATCTTCAACGCCCTTCTGCAGTCGTCGGCGGCCAAGCACGCCGCGACGCAGAAGGCGATGAAGTCGGCCAGCGACAACGCCGACAAGCTCATCACCGACTACACCCGCCTGCGTAACAACGCGCGTCAGGCGGAGATCACGCAGCAGATCGCCGAGATCGTCGGCGGCGCCGATGCGCTGGCATCCGGCAAGTAAGTTCCCAAGGAGAGAAGAAGCCATGAGCCTCACCGCCGAGAAGACCGACGCGGCCGTCGTCGGACGCGTCGCGCGCGTCACCGGCCCGGTCGTCGACATCGAGTTCCCGCACGACGCGATCCCCGAGATCTACAACGCGCTGAAGACCACGATCACCATCGGTGACGAGTCGACCGAGATCACCCTCGAGGTCGCGCAGCACCTCGGTGACGACCTCGTCCGCGCCATCGCCCTCAAGCCCACCGACGGCATCGTCCGCGGCCAGGAGGTGCGCGACACCGGCGGCCCCATCTCGGTGCCCGTCGGCGACGTCACCAAGGGCAAGGTCTTCGACGTCACCGGTGAGGTGCTCAACGCCGCTCCGGGCGAGACCATCGAGGTCACCGAGCGCTGGGGCATCCACCGCAAGGCGCCCAGCTTCGATCAGCTCGAGTCCAAGACCGAGATGTTCGAGACCGGCATCAAGTCGATCGACCTCCTGACCCCCTACGTCCAGGGTGGAAAGATCGGCCTCTTCGGTGGTGCCGGCGTCGGCAAGACCGTCCTCATCCAGGAGATGATCCAGCGCGTCGCGCAGGACCACGGTGGTGTGTCGGTGTTCGCCGGTGTCGGCGAGCGCACCCGTGAGGGCAACGACCTCATCGGTGAGATGGAAGAGGCGGGCGTCTTCGACAAGACCGCCCTCGTGTTCGGCCAGATGGACGAGCCGCCGGGGACGCGTCTGCGCGTGGCCCTCTCGGCCCTGACGATGGCGGAGTACTTCCGCGACGTGCAAAAGCAGGACGTGCTGTTGTTCATCGACAACATCTTCCGCTTCACGCAGGCCGGTTCCGAGGTCTCGACCCTGCTCGGCCGTATGCCCTCCGCCGTGGGGTACCAGCCGAACCTCGCTGACGAGATGGGTGTGCTCCAGGAGCGCATCACCTCGACGCGCGGTCACTCGATCACGTCGCTCCAGGCCATCTACGTTCCCGCTGACGACTACACCGACCCGGCCCCGGCCACGACGTTCGCGCACCTCGACGCCACCACGGAGCTCTCGCGCGAGATCGCATCGAAGGGCCTGTACCCCGCGATCGACCCGCTGACCTCGACGAGCCGCATCCTCGACCCGCGCTACATCGGTGCCGACCACTACCGCGTCGCCACCGCCGTGAAGCAGATCCTGCAGAAGAACAAGGAACTGCAGGAGATCATCGCGATCCTCGGTGTCGACGAGCTCTCGGAAGAGGACAAGATCGTCGTGTCGCGCGCACGTCGCATCCAGCAGTTCCTCTCGCAGAACACCTACATGGCGAAGAAGTTCACCGGCGTCGAGGGCTCCACGGTCCCGATCAAGGAGACCATCGAGTCGTTCGACGCGATCGTCAAGGGTGACTTCGACCACGTGGCCGAGCAGGCCTTCTTCAACGTGGGTGGCATCTCCGACGTCGAGGCCAAGTGGGCGCAGATCCAGAAGGAGAACGGCTGAGATGGCGCTTCGCGTGAGCCTGGTCTCGGCGGACGCCGAGGTGTGGACGGGTGAGGCATCGCTCGTCGTCGCCAAGACGGTCGAGGGCGAGATCGGTTTCATGCAGGGCCACGAGCCGGTGCTGGCCATCCTCGCTCAGGGCGAGGTCCGTATCACCCGCGCCGACGGCACGAAGGTGCTGGCCAACGCGCAGGACGGATTCCTCTCCATGGCGAACGACGAGCTCACGATCGTGGCCGGCAACGCCGCGCTCGTCTCCTAACACCTGATCGATTACGACGCGCGTCGCCCGGTTCGCCGGGTGGCGCGCGTCGTGCTTTTCCTGAAAGACCTCCATGCTGGTCCTCCTTCCCCCTTCCGAGACCAAACGTCCCGGCGGCGACGGCCCGCCGCTCGATCTCGACGCCCTGGCCTTTCCGTCCCTTCGGGCGCAACGCGGTGCCGTCGTCGGCGCCCTCGTCGACCTCTCCCGGGACGAAGACGCTGCCGCGCGGGTCCTCAAGCTCAGCGCGAAGCGCCGTCATGAGATCGTCGACAACGCGTCTCTGCGCTCTGCTGCGACGATGGCCGCCATCGACCGCTATACCGGTGTGCTCTTCGACGCCCTGGATGCCGCCACTCTCGACGCGCCCGCCCGCGCGTGGGTGGGGGAGCACGTCGTCATCCACTCGGCACCATTCGGTCCGATCGGTGCGCTCGACGCCATCCCGGCATATCGTCTGGCTGCGGGCACGTCGATCCCCGGTCTGCCCGCGTTGCGACGGGTCTGGGCCGAAGCCGTGACGGCAGCCCTCGGTGAGCGGACACCTTCGTTCGTCCTGGACCTGCGGTCGGAGGCCTACGCGGCGCTGGGTCCTGTTCCCGCGGTGGTCGACAGCGCATACGTGCGTGTGGTGACCGAGGGTGACGGGGGCGCGGTTCGCGCCCTCAACCACTTCAACAAGCACGCGAAGGGCGACCTCGTTCGCGCACTCGCGATGTCGGGTCGCGGCGTCGAGACGCGACGTGCGTTCGAGGATTGGGCCGCCGAGACCGGGTGGGTCATCCGCCCCGGTCTGCGGGGTGAGCTGCAGCTCGTCGTGTGATCGCGACGATTCCAGGGCTATCAGGGAAAACTCAGGTTCGCTAGCATGTCTCCCGCGGGAGATGCCCGCCGGGGCGCGCACGGCGCGATTGGCCCGTTCGAGAGGATCGACGTGAACACCATCAATCTCGCTTATTCCGACTACGGGTCTTCGAGCGGTGCCGAGGCCGCTCTCGTGGCAATCGGGTACTTCTTCGCCTTCCTCTTCTCCATCGTCGGGTACCTCATCACGGCGTTCCTGCTCATGCGGGTGTTCGACCGTGCCGGCGTGCAGGGCAAGTGGCGCGCGTGGGTGCCCATCTACAACTCCATGGTGCTCGCGAAATTGGGGGATGTGACGCCGTGGGCGATCGTGGTGTTGATCGTGGCCAACGTCGTGCCCATCGTCAACATCTTCACCGGCCTGGCCTCGCTCGCGTTGGTCGTCATGATCTCCCTGCGCGTCAACGCGAAGTTCGGCCGGGAGTGGCCGTTCCTGCTGCTGTTCCTTCTGGGACCCCTCGGCTTCATCATCTGGCTCGGCATCCTCGCGTTCAGCGGCAACCGGTGGAATCCCACCGCCGCGTCCCCGTCGCCGTGGGCGTCGTCCTTCCTCGCCGACAAGACGGTTTGGGATGGCATCCCCGTCCAGCCCGCCCAGCAACTCGCCGGTCCGGCGACCGGCGGATACGCGTCGCCCGCGCAGGGATACGCCGCCCCGCCGTCGTCCCCGAGCTACCCGCCGGCCGGTTCCACCCCGCCGCCCCCGTCCCCGCCGGCGACCGGCACGACGCCGCCGGCGACCGGTATGACCCCGCCGCCGCCTGCGCCGCCCGCAGGTCCGCAGGTCTGAATGTCCGATGGGCTCCCCGTGGAGGGGAGCCCATCGTCCTCCGCGGGGTTAGCGTGGGGGGATGTCCCCCTCCACACTTCCCCCACGGCACGTCGGACGCTCCGGGCTTCGCGTGTCGGCCGTCGGCCTCGGCTGCAACAACTTCGGTCGCGTCGGCACGCCGACGGAGACCCTCGACGGCACGCGGGCTGTCCTGGATGCCGCTCTCGACGCCGGCGTGACGTTCCTCGACACCGCGGACGTCTACGGGCGCGAGTTCGGTCTCTCGGAGACCCTGATGGGGGAGGCGCTGCAGGGGCGTCGCGATCAGGTGGTGCTCGCGACCAAGTTCGGTCACGCCGACCTCGCCCCCGGCACGCTCGGCGGCGCCAAGGCATCGCGGACGTCGGTGCGCCGCAGCGTCGAAGGATCGCTGCGACGGCTGCGTACCGACTGGATCGACCTCTATCAGCTGCACACTCCCGACCCGCAGACGCCGATCGACGAGACGCTCGAGGCACTCTCCGATCTGGTCCGCGAGGGCAAGGTGCGCTACATCGGCCACTCCAATTTCTCGGGCTGGCAGATCGCGGAGGCCGAGTTCGCGGCATCCGGAGTCCGTTTCGTCTCGACGCAGAACCAGTACAGCCTGCTCGCGCGGGCCGCCGAGCGGGAGGTCATCCCGGCGGCCGAGCGGTTCGGACTCGGACTGCTGCCGTTCTTCCCCCTGCACAACGGACTGCTCACGGGCAAGTTCACGCGCGAGGGCGGACCCGAAGGTAGCCGGATCATGCGCCAGCGCCCGCACCTGTGGCGCGAGGCCCCGTGGGACGCACTCGAGCGGTACCAGGCGTTCTGCGACGACCGCGGCGTGACGATGCTCCAGGCCACATTCGCGTGGTTCCTGGCGAATCCCGTCGTCTCCAGCGTGATCGCGGGCGCGACCAGCCCCGACCAGGCGCGGGCGAACGCGGAGGCGGCCACCGCGTGGACGCCGAGTTCGGAAGACATCGCCGAGATCGACGGCATCCTGAGCCTGCCGGCGGATCCGGCAGCGGGATGAGGCCCCGTCGCGGTGAGGCCGGGCGCGGCGGTGCCCGGGGCGGCGGTGAGCCGTCCACTAGGATGGCAGGGCCGCGCGCTCCCGCCGGCACAGCTGTCGGCCAACCGGAGGATCTGTCGTGCCCGAGGTGACCACGCACACGCGTACCGTTCCGTTGTCGGGACAGACGCTCGATCTGTCCTGGGCGGCGAGCACCGACACGGGCAAGCGTCGCGAGGTGAACCAGGACGCCGTCCTGGCCGATTACCCGCTCTTCGTCGTCGCCGACGGGATGGGCGGCCACCTCGGGGGTGAGATCGCGAGCGCGAGCACCGTCGATCGTCTGCGCGCCGTCGTCAGCTCGGGAACGGTGTCGCCGCGCCACATCGAGAAGGCCCTGTCGCGAGCGGTGAAGGACATCGTCTCCCACCCCGAAACGACGGACGAGGGCACCGGGACGACGCTCACCGGGCTGTACCTCGAGACGGCGGCGGAGGAGCCGCACTGGGTCACGTTGAATATCGGCGACTCACGCGTCTATCTTCTTCGCGATGAGGAGATCATCCAGGTGACGACCGACCACTCGGTCGTTCAGGAGTTGATCGCGGCGGGACGTCTGAGCCCGGAGGAAGCCGAGAACCACCCGTACGGCAACGTCATCACGCGTGCGGTGGGACCGAGCGACAGCGTCAAACCCGATTACCTGCGCCTCGAGGTCGTCGACGGCGACCGCTTCGTGGTGTGCTCGGACGGCCTCACGAAGGAGCTGACCGATTTCGGCATCCGGCACTTCCTCGAGGCCAACACCGACCCGGCCGCCGCGGTCGAGGCCATGATGGCGGCCGCTCTCGAGAACGGTGGCCGTGACAACATCACGATCATCGTGCTCGACGTGCGCCGCCGCGATTCCTGACGATCCGCTCTTGACCGCGGTCGCCCGCGGATTCTACGTTCGGCACATGACCTCCGCACCCGAACGGACGTCAGGCAAAGGCCTGGCCACCGGCACCCTCGGCCTCTGGGGCTCGACCGTCATCGGTTTGGCCTCCACCGCCCCCGTGTACTCCCTCGTGGCCACGCTCGGCTTCGTGGTGGCCGCGGTCGGGGGCTCCGCGCCCATCGCCTTCATCATCGCGTTCATCCCGATGCTGCTGATCGCCTTCGCGTACCGCGAGCTGAACAACGACGTGCCCGACTGCGGCACCACCTTCACGTGGTCGACGAAGGCCTTCGGACCCTGGGTGGGGTGGATGGGCGGCTGGGGCGTCGCCGTCGCCGGCACGGTGGTGCTGGCCAACCTCGCGCAGATCGCGGGCATCTACGTGTGGACGCTCGTCGGCGACGGGTCCCTGGCTGAGAACGTGCCTCTGGTGACGGCGACGGGCGTGTTCTTCATCGCGGCGATGACCTACGTCAGCTACCGGGGCGTCGAGATCGGTGAGCGGATCCAGAACGTCCTGCTCGGCGTGCAGTACCTGGTGCTGGTGCTGTTCGTGGTGCTGGCGCTGTGGAAGTTCTTCGACGGCACCGCCCCCAACCCGACCCCGTTCGACCTGCAGTGGTTGAACCCGTTCGGCTTCGAGGACCGCGCCGGATTCACCGAGGCCGTGCTGCTGGCCCTGTTCATCTACTGGGGCTGGGACACCTGCCTCGCGCTGAACGAGGAGACGAAGGACCCGAAGCGCATCCCGGGGCGCGCCGCGGTCCTGACGACGGTCATCCTGCTCGGCACCTACGTCGCGGTGACGATCGCCGCGATGATGTACGCGGGCGTCGGAGAAGAGGGAGCCCTGTACAACGTCGACGACGTCTTCCTGGCCCTCAAGGACGGGCTCTTCGGACCCTTCGGCTGGCTCCTGGTCCTGGCCGTGATCATCTCCGCGGTGTCGTCGACGCAGACCACGATCCTGCCGACCGCGCGCGGCACCCTGGCGATGGCTGCCTACAAGGCCCTGCCGAAGCGGTTCGCGACGGTGCACCCGCGCTTCCAGACGCCGTCGTTCTCGACCCTCGTCATGGGCGTGGTGGCGAGCCTGTACTACATCGGGATGACGATGATCAGCGACAACCTCCTCCAGGACTCGATCGCCTCCCTGGGCCTTGCGATCGCGTTCTACTACGCCATGACCGGGTACGCGTGCGTGTGGTACTTCCGCCGCGACCTGTTCACCTCGGGCAAGAACCTCGTGTATCGCGGCATCCTGCCCCTGCTGGGCGCACTGATGCTGACCTACGCGTTCATCCAGTCGGCGATCGACATGTTCGCCGTCGATTACGGCAACACCGAGCTCCTCGGCGTCGGGGGCACGTTCGTGCTCGGCATCGGCGCGCTCGCGTTCGGCGTCGTGCTGATGCTGCTCTGGTACATGTTCCCCGCGGCGAAGGCGTTCTTCCGCGGCGAGAGCCTCAACCGCGACACGGAGGTGCTCGTCCCGGAGGACCCGATCAGCTACCCCCGGTCGGTCGACGGCGGGATCTGAGCGCCGCGGGGAGGGCGGCGCGGATCGCGTCCGCGGGCTCGTGGAGGGCGCGTCCGGCTCAGACCGCGGCGCGGATGACGCCGACCTCGCGCCCGCCGCCCGAGATGCTCAGCGGCAGTAGGGCGAGGACTTCGGCGACGGCCTCGGAGGAGAGAGCGCCCGCGCGCTCGAGCAGACGCAGGGCGACGGCGTGGCCGGCGCGGTTGGAGCCGTCGAGCATCTTCAGCGCCACCGTCGTGCCGTCGGGGGCTGTCATGACCTGCACGCCTTCGGCGCCCATCTTCGAGAAGACACCGAGGCGCTCGATGACGACGGTGTCGGGGCGGCCGGGGCCGTCGATCGTCCAGGGATGCTCCTTCACCGCGCGCACGAGTGTTCCGGCGTTGCGGTGCAGGGCGAACGGGGAGCGCTCGGACGACGTCGCGATGCGCTGGATGGCGCGGGCGAGACCGGTCAGGCTCATGGCGTACACCGGGGCGCCGCAGCCGTCGATCGCGGTCGTCGTCATGCGCTCTCCGACGAGACGCTCGAGCACCTCGCGGATGTGCGCCTGCAGGGGATGCTGCGGGTCGAGGTAGTCGGCGGTCGACCAGCCGTTCGCCACGCACGTCAGCAGCATCGCGGCGTGCTTGCCCGAGCAGTTCATGCGCAGGGGGGAGGGCGCCGCGTGATCGCGGACCATCTCGTCGCGCGAGGCGGTATCGGTCGGCCACGCGGCCGGACAGCCCAGGTCGTCCTCGGTCAGGCCCGCCGACTGCAGGATGCCACGGGCCACCTCCGCGTGCCGCTCGGTGCCGCAGTGGCTCGCCATCGCGATGGCCAGCCGCTCGGCGGCGAGGTCGGCACCCGCGGACAGGCAGGCCAGCGCCTGCAGGGGCTTCATGCTCGAGCGAGGGAGGAAGTGCGCCGAGACCTCGCCGAGAGCGAGATGCTCGGAGCCGTCCGGAGCGAGGACCACGGCGACACCATGATGACGCGATTCGACGAAGCCGTTGCGTTCGACGACGGCGAGCTCGACGGAGGCGGGGGGTGTTGCAGGCATCCCTCCATCGTATCGCGAGGGCCCGTCCGCGCCGGGCGCGGAGCACCGTGCGGACGGGCCCCGCGCCCGCCGCGGGGAGGCAGACTAGGGGCATGAACGGAGAGCACCACTACCGCCTGCGCTCGATCTGGACCGGCGACCGGGGGAGCGGCACGAGCGGGTACCGCGACTACGACCGGTCGGTGACGCTGGAGGTCGACGGCAAGCCCGCCATCGCGGCATCCGCTGACAAGCCCTTCCGCGGGGACCCGGCGAAGTGGAACCCCGAGGAGCTGCTGCTCGCGGCCCTCAGCGAGTGCCATCTGCTGTCGTACCTGCACGCGTGCGTCACGACCGGCGTCGTGGTCACCGGCTACGAGGACGACGCGACCGGCACGATGCAGGAGGACGGCAACAGCGGTGGGGCGTTCACCGAGGTCGTCCTGCGCCCGCGGGTGCGGGTGGCCGAGGAGTCGATGGTCGAGGCGGCTCGTGCGGCGCATAAGCAGGCGCGCGAGTGGTGCTTCATCGCCAACTCGGTGAACTTCCCCGTGCGGCATGAGCCGGAGATCACCGTCGGCTGACCGGCGTGCGCCGGAGCGCCCCGGCGTCGTACAGTGAGCGCATGCAGCTCGAACCGGCGCTCCGCCGCCTCGATCGGATCGCCGGCGGACGTCAGGCCGACCATCGGGTCGCGGCATCCGAGGATCCACGCGTGAGACGGGCGTTCCGTGCCGTCACCCTGCTGCTCGCGATCGGCTTCGTACTCGGCGTCGCCACGGTCGCCGTCGCCTTCGTCATGACGGTGAACGGCGACGACGTGGGGTTCGCCGTCTGGATGCGCTGCCTCGTCGTGCTGGCCATCACCACCACGCTGTTCTACTTCCTCTGGCGCGCGCACGCGGGGTGGTACTGGGCGTTCCGCCGGCTGCAGTTGTTCAGCCGGATCTTCCCGATCGTCGCCCTCGTGCTCGCCGCCATCCCCGGGTTGTACCCGTTCTGGGTGGTGACCGAGCAGATCCTCTTCGCGATCCTGCTCATCGGCGTCTCGGACTACCTGCAGTCCGACGCCGTGCGAGCGGCGTACCCCAAGCCGGGACGCTGAGCGGTAGGCATCCGGATGCCGGGAACCCGGCGTTTACGGGGTCGCGACCGGTCCCTTCGACAGGCTCGGGGGCCTCTGCGGCGAGGTGGCTGAGCCTGTCGAAGTCCCGCAGGCTCAGGGGCCTCTGCTGCGAGGTGGCTGAGCCTGTCGAAGCCTCGCAGGCTCAGGGACCTCTGCTGCGAGGTGGCTGAGCCTGTCGAAGCCTCCGGCAGTCACCACACGACGGAACCCCGCCGGCGCGATGCCGACGGGGTTCCGTTCCTCAGGGACGTGTTCAGCGCACGTCGTCGTCGACCCAGTCCATGGACTTGGTGACGGCCTTCTTCCACAGGCGCAGCTCGCGGTCGCGCTCGGCGGAGTCCATGTCGGGCTCCCAGCGCTTGTCCTCCTGCCAGTTGGCGCGGAGGTCGTCGAGGTTGTCCCAGAAGCCGACGGCGAGGCCCGCGGCGTACGCGGCGCCCAGCGCGGTGGTCTCGGCGACGACCGGGCGCACCACCGGCACGCCCAGGATGTCGGCCTGGAACTGCATGAGCTCGTCGTTGGCGGTCATTCCACCGTCGACCTTGAGCTCGGTCAGGTCGACACCCGAGTCGGCGTTGACGGCCTCGAGCACCTCGCGGGTCTGGAACGCGGTCGCCTCGAGCGCGGCACGGGCGATGTGGCCCTTGTTGACGAAGCGTGTCATGCCGACGATCGCGCCGCGGGCGTCCGGACGCCAGTACGGAGCGAACAGACCCGAGAACGCGGGCACGAAGTACACGCCGCCGTTGTCGTCCACGGTGCGGGCCAGCGCCTCGACCTCCGGGGCCGAGGAGATGATGCCGAGCTGGTCGCGCAGCCACTGGATGAGCGATCCGGTGACCGCGATCGAGCCCTCGAGCGCGTAACGCGCGGGCTGGTCGCCGAGCTTGTAGCCCAGCGTGGTGAGCAGGCCGTTCTTGGAGCGGACGATCTCTTCACCCGTCTGGAAGATGAGGAAGTTGCCCGTGCCGTAGGTGTTCTTGCTCTCGCCCGGATCGAACGCGGCCTGACCGAAGGTCGCGGCCTGCTGGTCGCCCAGGATGCCCGCGATCGGGGTCTCGCGCAGCAGCGACGACGACTCGACCGTGCCGTACACCTCGGAGGAGGAGCGGATCTCGGGGAGCATCGAGCGCGGCACGCCGAAATCGGCCAGGATGTCGTCGCGCCACTCGAGCGTCTCGAGGTCCATGAAGAGCGTGCGGCTGGCGTTGGTGACGTCGGTGGCGTGCACGCCGCCGTCGATGCCGCCGGTGAGGTTCCACAGCACCCACGTGTCGGTCGTGCCGAACAGCAGGTCGCCGGCCTCGGCCTTCTCGCGCGCGCCGTCGACGTTCTCGAGGATCCAGACGATCTTCGTGCCCGAGAAGTAGGTCGCCAGCGGCAGGCCCACGACGCTCTTGTACCGCTCGGGGTCGCCGTCGGCGAGACGGTCGACGATCGGCTGCGTACGGGTGTCCTGCCACACGATGGCGTTGTACACGGGCTTGCCGGTGTTCTTGTCCCAGACCACCGCGGTCTCGCGCTGGTTGGTGATGCCGACGGCGGCGATGTCGTGGCGGGTGATGTCGGCTCGGCTGAGGGCCAGGCCGATCACCTCCTGGGTGTTGCGCCAGATCTCGAGCGGGTCGTGCTCGACCCACCCGGCGCGGGGGAAGATCTGCTCGTGCTCCTTCTGTCCGACGGCGACGACGCCGCCGGACTTGTCGAAGATCATCGCGCGGGTCGAGGTCGTGCCCTGGTCGATGGCGAGGACGTAGTCGGCCATGGATGGACTCCTTTGTCGTGTTCGGTGTGAGGAAAGAGGAAGGTCGAAGAGGTCGCGAGGGCGCCGCTGACGCGAGCGGGCGGCGCCCCCGCGGAAGGGTCAGTTGGCGAGGCCGAGGAGCACGGGGGCCAGCAGACCCGCGAGCAGACCGCCGACGAGGGGACCGGCGACGGGCACCCAGGCGTAGCCCCAGTCGCTCGAGCCCTTGCCCTTGATGGGGAGGATCGCGTGGGCGATACGGGGGCCGAGGTCACGGGCCGGGTTGATCGCGTAACCGGTGGGACCACCGAGGGAGGCGCCGATACCGACCACGAGCAGAGCCACCGGGACGGCGGAGAGCCCACCGATGCCGGCGGGGACGCCGACGTCGGCCACACCGTAGTCGGCGAAGCCGAAGATCACGAAGACGAGGACGAAGGTCGCGATGACCTCGGTGAGGAAGTTGAAGCCGTACGAGCGGATGGCCGGGCCGGTGGAGAACACACCGAGCTTGGCGGCTGGGTCGGGCTCGTCGTCGAAGTGCTGCTTGTAGGAGGCCCAGGCGAGCACGGCGCCGATGATGGCGCCGACCATCTGCGCGGCGACGGCGACGAGGAACAGGACGAAGGAGATCTTGCCCGCGACCAGCAGGCCGATGGAGACAGCGGGGTTCAGCTGGGCCCCGGAGTAGGCGGAGACGATGACACCGGCGAAGACCGCCAGACCCCATCCCCAGTTGACCATCAGGGTGCCCCCGGCGTTGCCCTTGGTCTTGGCCAGGGCCACGTTGGCGACCACGCCGCAGCCCAGCAGGATGAGCATCGCGGTGCCGACCACCTCCGAGAGGAAGTACAGCCCCAGGTTCACTTCTTGCATGTCGTCATCGACCTTTCTGTTGTCGCCCGTCCATCTTCGGTGCGGGCGTCTATGCGGCTCGGTGATCCGAACCTATGACCGCCATGCGGGCGCGCAACAGGTGGCGCGCCCGCACGTTCTCTCAGATTCCCGCGACTCCCGCCTCAGCCAGATCGACGCGGTGAGCCGTTCGAAGGATCTCGCGACTGCGGGCGACCTCCTCCTCGACGCGGGCGGCATCCCATCCCAGGGGACCGGCCACGGCCTCGGCGACCTCCTGCAGGGTGCGCTCGCTCATTCCGCCCACGAATGCGAGGTGGGTGCGGCGCAGAAGCACGTCGATCAGGTGCACGACCTGTTCGTTGCGCGCGATCCACTCGAGCTCCTCGACGTAGTAGCCGGGGGCGTGCTCGAGCGGGGTGGGCTCGGCCGGGAGAGCTTCGAGCAGCCCATCCGCGCGCGTGCCGTAGCGCGTGAGCAGGGCATCCACGAGCTCCGCGGAGTGAGCATTCGTGCGTGCGGCGATCCAGCGCCGCCGTGCCTCGGGGGTCGCGGGGAACCCGGCACCGCCGCCGATGGGCAGTCCCTGGGTGCTGACGCGGTGCGGGCGGCGCAGCTTCTGCAGCGTCTTCATGCTGAGGTGCTCGGCCAGCGCGCGGAACGTCGTCCACTTGCCGCCGACCAGGCTCATCGCGGGCACACCCGCGATCTCGTCCTCGACGATGCGGTAGTCGCGGGAGACGAAGCCGGGGGCGGTGTCGTCGTGACGGGGGAGCGGACGGATGCCGGAGAAGGTGTAGACGATCTGCGAGCGGTCGACCGCCACCTTCGGGAAGACGTGCCCGATGAGGTCGAAGAAGTAGGCGATCTCGTCGTCGGTGCACACGACCGGCTTCGAGGGGTCGGCGTCGATGTCGGTGGTGCCGACCAGCACACGGTCCTTCAGCGGGTAAATCAGCACGATGCGGCCGTCCGAGTGCTCGAAGAAGATCTCGCGACCGCCGGTCGCGGCGAGCAGCTCGGGGTTGTCGAGCACGATGTGCGAGCCCTTGGTGCCGCCCATGAACTGCGTCTTCAGGCCCATCGCGGCGTTGGCGATGTCGGTCCACGGGCCGGCCGTGTTGAGGATGACCTTCGCGCGGACCGAGAACTCCTCGCCGGACACCTCGTCGCGAACGCGCACGCCGTTCTCGTCGGCGCCGACGGCCGCGACGTAGTTGACGGCCTGGGCGCGGCCCGCGCCGGCCTCGATGCCGTCGCGCAGCACGTCGAGGGCGATCCGTTCGGGATCGTGCATCGACGCGTCGAAGTAGGTGGCGGTGTAGGCGAGGTCGGGGTTGAGCTGAGGAAGCTCCGCCAGCGACTTCTTCTTGCCGAGGAATTTGTGCCGCGGCACCGTGCCGCCGTCGCGCGAGAAGGTGTCGTACATGATCAGGCCGACCTTGATCAGCAGGGCGCCGCGCTCGTTGGGCTTGCCGCGCCCGTGCGTGACCAGCAGGCGGAAAGGCGCGGAGAGGATGCCGGAGAACGTCTTGTAGATCGGGATGGTCGTCTCGAGCGGCTTGACGAAGTGGGGGGCGGTCTTGAGCAGATCGTTGCGCTCGGTGACCGCTTCCTTCACGAGGCGGAACTCGCCGTTCTCGAGGTAACGGATGCCACCGTGCACCATGTGGCTGGACGCGGAGGAAGCGCCGGAGACGAAGTCCCCGCGTTCGACGAGCGCGGCCTTCACGCCCTGCAGGGCGAGGTCGCGGAGGGTGGCGAGGCCGTTGATGCCCCCGCCGATGATGAGGACGTCGAGGTCTTCGGCGTCACGGAGCGCCTGCACATCGGCGCGGAGCGAAGTTGCGGGGGACGACATGTCGACTGCGACCTTTCGTAGTTGGTACGCCGACAGAATGCGCCCGTGTGCACGTTGTTGCAAGCCCCTTGAACAAACGTGCAGAATGGGTGCGGAGGGGAGGTCGCATGGTGACCCCGACGGAGGCTCGCGGGCGGGATGCCCTGCGCGCCGCGCAGCTGTACTACATGCAGGACCTGACGATGGACGCCATCGCGCACGAGATGCGCGTCTCGCGCTCGTCGGTGTCGCGGCTGCTCCAGCACGCCCGCGACGTCGGGCTCGTCACCATCTCGATCAGCCCGCCCGACGACGCCCGAGGACAGATGGCGCAGCGCATCGCCGACCGCTTCGGCATCGCGGCGCACGTCGTGCCGACCCCGGCTCGCACGACCGAGGCCGACCGTCTGGAGCGGACTGCCCTGACCGCGGCGCGCATCCTCGCCGAGCGCGTCGAGTCGTCGATGACGGTCGGGATCGCCTGGGGCTCGACGCTGTCGGCCATCGCGCGCCACGTCCCCGCGAAGGACGTGCACGACACCCACATCGTGCAGATGAACGGCGCCGCGAACGTCCGCACCAGCGGCATCCCGTATGCGGGCGAGATCCTGTCCCGGTTCGGGACCGCGTGGTCGGCATCCGTGCACCAATTCCCGGTTCCCGCGCTCTTCGACGATCCGCACACCAAGCGGGCGATGTGGCGGGAGCGTTCGGTGCGTTCGGTGCTCGAGATCCAGGAGCGGGTGGGGCTGTTCGTCTTCGGCCTGGGCTCGCCGCAGGCCGACGTCCCCTCGCACGTCTACAGCAGCGACTACTTCGACGAGCGCGACCGCGCCATCATCGAACGCGAAGGCGTCGTCGGCGACTGCGCGACGGTGTTCTACCGCGTGGACGGATCGAGCGACATCGCCGAGCTCAACGCCCGGTCGAGCGGACCCGACCTCGACACCGTGCGTCGCATTCCTCGCCGGTTCTGCGTCGTGTCGAGCCTATCCAAGCTCGACGCGCTGCGCGGTGCGCTCGCCGCGGGACTGGTGACCGAGCTCGTCGTCGAGGAAGCCCTGGCCCGGCGCCTGCTCAGGGTCACGCGGTGAGCCGGAGTCAGCGCTCCCCGAAGCCGTCGTCGATGAGCGCGCGCAGTTCCGTCAGAACGGCATCGGACTGCGGACCCGTCGCGCGTACGCGCACGCGCGAGCCCTGGCGGACGCCGAGGGCCATGAGCGCCAGCAGGCTACGCGCCGACACCTCGCCGGATCCGGCGTCCAGGTCGCGGATGTGCACCTCCGCGTCGTAGCGCGACGCGGCCTTGACGAAGGTCGCGGCGGGACGGGCGTGCAGTCCCGACGGGTTCGTGATGACGGCCTCGAACGACGATCCGGCGTCTTCGACGTCGGTCCCGGATGCCGCGCCCGCGGCGCCCTGCACCGGCTCCTCGCCCAGCTGCCGGTGCTTCGCCTCCCCGGCCGTCGCGCATTCGCGCGCGACGGTGTCGAGGTCGGTCCCACCGGCCGCCGTGACCACGGCCGCCACGAGGCCCTCGACGAAGGGAGCCGCGCTGAGGCGCACCCGATCGGGCGCGGCCACGAACTCCAGGGCCGTCTCGGCGCTGAGGATCGCCGAGCCCAGGTCCATGAGGACCAGGACGCCCTCGCCGGCGTCGGCCTCGTCGATCGCCGCGGCGATGGCCACGGCATCCGTCCCGAGATCACCGTCCGGACCGCCCGCGGCCACGCGCACCGTCGGGGGATTCGCCCCGCCCATCTGCAAGGCGAGCTCGACCGCTGCCTCCGCGAGCGCGCGGCTGTGGGAGACGGCGACGAGGCCGATCACGCGGCGCCCGCCAGCGTGTCGCGCAGCGCCTCGAGCAGAAGGGTCGCCGAGGTCGCTCCCGGGTCGAGGTGTCCCGCGCTGCGGTCGCCCAGGTAGCTGGCGCGGCCCTTCCGCGCCACCAGGGGTTCCGTGGCATCCCGGCCCCGGGCGGCAGCCTCCGCCGCCGCCCGGGCGGCGTCGGCGGCGCTCGCGCCCGTCGTCGCGGCGGCGTCCCACGCGTCCACGGCGGGGGAGAGGGCGTCGATCATCGTCTTGTCGCCGAGCTCCGCCTTGCCCCGGGCGACGACACCGTCGAGCCCGGCGCGCAGTGCGGCGCCGAGTGCGGCGGCATCCACGTCCTCGTCGGCGAGAGCGGGCCCCATCCGCAGGAAGAAGGTGCCGTAGAGCGGGCCGCTGGCGCCACCGACGGAGGAGACGAGCGTCATGCCCACCGTCTTGAAGAGCTCGGATGCGCTCGCGGGGGCCGGGTCGAACTTGGCCACGACGGCGTCGAGGCCGCGGGCCATGTTCGAGCCGTGATCGGCGTCACCGATCTCGGAGTCCAGGCGGGTCAGCTCGTCCTTGTGCTCCCGCACGGCGTCGCGGAACGCCCCGATCCAGGCGACGAGGACGTCCGTCGAGGCCCCGGCGGTCATGCGCCCCACCGCAGCCCCGGGGTGACGACCGGTGCGTCCCAGAGGCGGAGCATCTCGTCGTCGGCCTTGACCACGGTCAGCGACGCCCCGGCCATGTCGAGGCTCGTGATGTAGTCGCCGATCAGCACGCGCTGCACGTCGGCCCCCGCCTCCGCCAGGAGCGGCGCGATCTCGCCGTACAGCAGGTACTGCTCGATGAGGGGTGTGCCGCCCAGGCCCGACAGCAGGACGATGGCCGGTCCCACCGGCTCGCCGAAGTCGTGCACGATCGGGTCGACCATGAGCTTCGCGATCTCGTGCGCGGATGCCAGCTTCACCCGCGAACGGCCCGGTTCGCCGTGGATGCCGACACCGACCTCCATCTCGTCGTCGGGCAGGTCGAAGGTGGGGCGGCCCGCCGCGGGGACGGTGCAGCTCGTCAACGCGACACCCATCGACCGCCCGGCGGCGGCCACGCGGCGCGCGAGCCCGGCGACGGTCGCGAGGTCGGCGCCCTCTTCGGCGAGGGCTCCCGCGATCTTCTCGAGCACGACCGTCGTACCGGTGCCGCGGCGACCGGCCGTCCAGGTCGAGTCCTGCACCGCCACGTCGTCGGCGACGACGACCGCCTCGACCTCCACGCCCTCGGCGGCGGCCAGCTCGGCCGCCATCTCGAAGTTGAGCACGTCGCCGGTGTAGTTCTTGACGATGTGCAGCACCCCGGCTCCGGAGTCGACCGCCTGCGTCGCGGCGAGCACCTGGTCGGGGGTGGGGGAGGTGAACACCTCACCGGCGGCCGCGGCGTCGAGCATCCCGCGGCCGACGAACCCGCCGTGCAGCGGTTCGTGCCCTGAGCCTCCGCCGGACACGAGGGCGACCTTGTCGGCGCGCGTCGGCTCTGCTCGCGTGATCACGCGGTTCTCGGCATCCACCCGCAGCTCGGGGAAGGCGGCCTCGATGCCGCGCAGGGCCTCGGCCAGCACATCGGCCGGGTCGTTCACGAACTTTTTCACGGTGCCTCCTCGTCGTGGCGGTGACGGTTCGGGCCGTCCCTTTCGACCCTGCTCGCCCCGTGTCTCCGCGTCAAGGAGGAAAAGGCTCAGAGGCGCTCGTGCGGGAGCGCCTGCTTGATGCGCTCCAGCGGACCCTGCGCGGGAGCCTCGTTGTAGGCGTTCGCGAGCTCCTGCTCGCTGAGTGCGTGGATGGCGGCCATGATCTCGTCGGTCGCTCCGCGCCGCGCGCGTCCCGAGGTGGCGGGACCGTGCGGCGACAGGTCGAGCGGGGCGCCGAAACGCACCGTGATGCGCTCCTTCGTCGTGGGGACCTTGGCGCCGACGGGCATGACCTTGTCGGTGCCGATGAGTCCGACCGGGACCACCGGGGCACCGGTCTGCAGGGCCAGGAAGGCGACGCCGGTGCGGCCCTTGTAGAGCCGACCGTCCAAGGACCGAGTGCCTTCGGGGTACAGCGCGACCGCGCGGCCGTCCTCGAGGAGCACGCGCTGCTGATCGAGGGCGTCCAAAGCCTTCTGACCCGCGCCGCGCTCGACGGGGATGGCACCGATCGCGGTGAAGAACTGCCGGGACGCCCACTTCTCGAAGTACGTCGACTTAGCCATGAAGTGCACCGGGCGCGGTGCGGCCACCGGGATCGCGATCGAGTCGATGAACGACAGGTGGTTGCTGGCGAAGATCACCGGGCCCGTGCGTGGGACGTTCTCGCGCCCCTCGATGTGCGGGCGGTAGATGGCTCGGGCCAGGGGACGGATGAGCGAACGCCCGAGCGCGTAGGTCGCGCCCATCTGCTGCGGCGGTGCGGCGGGTGTCTCGGCGGGAACGTCGGAACTCACCCGTCGAGGTTACTCGTCGCCGCATGCCCGCCCGCGCATGGGGACTCCCAGCCCCGACAAAGACGGATGCGTCAGGATGGAGGCATCCTGCCCTTCTTCGAGAGGTCCTCTGTGCGCTTCCGCCCGATCGCTTCCCTGTCCCTCGCCGCCGCCGCGGCGCTGCTTCTGGCGGGGTGCACCGGTTCGCCTGACGCGAACCAGACCCCGGATGCCAGCGCGAGCGCCGACGCGGGACAGTGCCAGACGCCCTTCACCGGCGATGTGCCCGCCGGTCTCGAGGTGTCCGGCGACTTCCAGGGCGAAGTGTCGGTGACTCGACCCGACGGTTTCGCGCCGAGCGCGATCCAGCGCAGCACGCTGATCCAGGGCACCGGCGACGAGGTGAAGGCCGGCGACCTGGTGAAGGCGAACTACACCGTGATCGACGCGTCGACCGGTGAGGTCGCTCTCGACTCGCTCAAGACCGACCCCTCGGGCATGGACATGATCGTCAACGCTCAGCAGATTTTCGGCGCCGCGGTCTCGTGCGTCCCGATCGGCTCGCGCACCGTCTCGACCTTCCCGGCGGGAACGCTGGGTGAGGGCTCGCCCGCGTACATCCTCGTCGCCGACTCGATCTCCGAGCTGCCGACGCGCGCCGAGGGCGCCGAGGTGGCTCCCGTCGAGGGCATGCCCACGGTCACCTTCGCCGACAACGGCGCGCCCACGATCACCGTGCCCACCGACGCCGCTCCCACCGAGACACGCATCGAGAACCTGCGTCAGGGAGACGGTGACGTCGTCAACCCCGGCGACACCGTGATCGTGCAGTACACGGGCGTCCTCTACAGCGACGGCACCGTCTTCGACTCGAGCTGGGAAAGCGGCACCCCCGCGCAGTTCTCCACCACGGGCGTCGTCCCCGGCTTCAAAAAGGCTCTCGAGGGACAGACCGTGGGCTCGCAGGTCGTGGCCGTCATCCCGCCGGCCGACGGGTACGGCGATCAGGCGCAGGGCTCCATCCCCGCGGGCTCCACCCTCGTCTTCGTCGTCGACATCCTCGGCGTCCAGCACGCGACAGCCGCCGCTCAGTAGGCTGACGGGATGCGCCGCGTCCTCCTCCTCGGTTCCACCGGCTCGATCGGCACACAGGCGCTCGACGTCATCCGTGCCAATTCCGACCGCTTCGAGGTGGTCGGTCTCGCCGCCGGGTCCGACCGCGCGGGGGTCGAGGCGCAGGCCGAGGAGTTCGGCGTCGACGACATCGCGCTCGGCGCCGTCGAGGCCGAGCAGCTCGTCCGCGATGTCGACGCCGACGTGGTGGTCAACGGCATCACGGGGTCGGTGGGCCTCGGCCCGACGATCGCCGCGCTCGAGGAGGGCCGCACGCTCGCCCTGGCGAACAAGGAGTCCCTGATCGTCGGCGGTGCCCTCGTCACCGCGCTCGCCGCCCCCGGGCAGATCGTGCCGGTCGACTCGGAGCACTCCGCGATCGCGCAGGCGCTGCGCGCGGGCGAGCCGCACGAGGTGCGGCGCCTGGTGCTCACGGCATCCGGGGGTCCTTTCCGTGGCCGATCGCGCGATCAGCTCGCCGACGTCACCCCGGCCGAGGCGCTCGCGCACCCCACGTGGGACATGGGGCGGGTCGTCACGACCAACTCCGCCACCCTGGTGAACAAGGGCCTCGAGGTGATCGAGGCGCACCTGCTGTTCGACGTGCCGTACGAGCGCATCGACGTGGTCGTGCACCCGCAGTCGATCGTGCACTCGATGGTGGAGTTCGTCGACGGGTCGACGATCGCGCAGGCCTCCCCGCCCGACATGCGTCTGCCCATCTCGCTCGGCCTCGACTGGCCGCAGCGCATCGCCGGTGTCGGGGCGCCCCTGGACTGGACGCGGGCGTCGCAGTGGACCTTCGAGCCGCTCGACGAGAAGGCGTTCGGCTCCGTGCGGCTCGCCAAGCGCGTCGGCCGGGCCGGGGCGACCTACCCCGCCGTCTTCAACGCCGCGAACGAACAGGCCGTGGACGCGTTCCACGAGAAGCGTCTGAGCTTCCTCGGCATCCTCGAGGTCATCGAGGCCGTCGTCGACAAGCACGAGCCGCCCGCGACGCTCACGCGCGCGTCGCTCGCCGACGCCGAGGCGTGGGCGCGCCGGACCGCCGACGCCGTGATCGCCGCGCGCTGACGGGCTCAGCAGCCCTGCGTTCTGCGGGGTCGCTGCGTCTGCAAAGGGGGGCGTCCGTCGTGGCGGTGGCTTCGACGGGCTCAGCCACCTTCCTTTCGGCGGGATGCGCAGAACCCGGCGAAGGGGTGTGCGCCGTCTACGGAGGTCCCTGAGCCTGTCGAAGGGACCGGGATCGGGACCGGACGGGCGGCGCGGCGTCAGGCGGGGAAGTCGACCGGGCGCTCGGGGTCGGACGACGGCGTCTCGTCGAGCGGGTACGGTACCGGCCACTGCGGGTCGGGCACCGGCCACCCGGCCGCGCGCAGGGCGCGGCGCGAGAGTTCGCGGGCGGAGTACGGGGTTCGGACGCCGCGGATGTCGCGGTAGTCCTGATGCCCGGGTCCGGCCCACAGGATCGCGTCGCCGTCGCCCACCAGCTTCACGGCCTCCAGGATCGCCCGCTCGGGCGGCGTGAAGGCGTAGATCTCGGCGTCGGGCCGCGCGCGGCGTGCCCCCTCGACGAGCACCTCGCGAATGGCATCCGGGTTCTCGTGCCGAGGGTGGTGGTCGGTGACGACGAGGATGTCGCTGCCCTCGACGGCCGTGCGCCCCATGTCGTGACGCTTGGTCGCGTCGCGATCGCCGTCGGCGCCGAACAGCATGACGACCTTGCCGGGCGTGACGCGGCGGACGGCGGCGAGCGTCTTCTCGAACGCGTCGGGGGAATGACCGAAGTCGACGTAGACCGCCGGACCCTCGGGGCCGGAGACGAGCTGGGTGCGACCGGGGAGGGATGCCTCGATGCGGCCGCCGTCGAGGGCCTCGACCAGACGCTCCCAGGCGTAGCCGGTCTCGAGGAGCATGACGATGGCGAGTCCGGCGTTGGCGGCCATGTGCCGACCGATCACCGGGACGACGGTCGTCAGCGCACGCCCGTCGCGGGAGCGCAGCGTGAACTCGGTGCCCTCCTGACGCTCGTCGACGATCTCGACGGTCCAGTCGGCATCGGCGGCGGGATCGGCCGCGATCGCGGGTGTGACGATCGTCGTGACCGGGATCTCGGCGCGGGCCGCGATCTCGGCGCCCGCGGGGGAGTCCAGGCACACGACGCCGCGGCGCGCGCGGTCGGGACGGAAGAGGGGAAGCTTCGCCTCGAAGTACTCGCGCATGTCGGCGTAGTCGTCGAGGTGGTCGTGCGTGAGGTTCGTGAAGCCGGCGACGTCGAACACCAGGCCGTCGACGCGGTGGCGCGTGAGCGCCTGCGCGCTCACCTCGACCGCGACGGCCTCGACGCCGCGCTCGCGCATGAGCGCGAGGAGGGCGTGGAACTCGGATGCCTCGGGCGTGGTCAGCCGCGAGACGATGACCTCGCCCGCGATGTGACGCTCCGCCGTCGACGACAGGCCCGTGACCACCCCGAGCTGCGTGAGGATCCCCTCGAGCAGGTGCGAGACGCTCGTCTTGCCGTTCGTGCCGGTGGTGGCCAGCAGCTGCGGGATGTCGTCGTCGGCGCCGGTGCCGTACACCCACGCGGACAGCTCGCCGAGCAGCGCGCGGGGGTCGTCGACCACGACAATCGGCAGGCCCGTGGAGCCGGCGATCTCGGCGCCATCGGCGTCGGTGACGACCGCGACCGCTCCGCGTTCGGCGGCGGTGGGGGCGAATTCCGCGCCGTGGCGGTTGACGCCGCGGATGGCGACGAACGCCTCGCCCGCGCGCAGATCGGCGGTCGCGAGCGTGATGCCGGTGAGCGTCGTGCCCTCGACGTCGCCGATGCTGTGCACGCCGAAGCGGCGGGCGAGCTCGGCCAGCTCGCGCTGGGGCGGACGCTCCGGCCGGAGCACGGGCGGGAGGTTCGGGGCGGCTTCGGTCGGCATCCCGTCCATTGTCGCATCCGGTTTCGCACAGTCCGGGCATCGCCGCCACACGGGCGCTTCAAAGGACGGCGGCGGTATCGTCGGCGGGTGACTGCGCTCGCGTTCCTCATCGGCGTCCTCGTGCTCGTCGTGGGCCTGGCCGTCTCCATCGCCCTGCACGAGATGGGCCACCTCCTGCCCGCCAAGATCTTCGGTGTGCGTGTCGGCCAGTACATGATCGGCTTCGGGCCGACGCTGTGGTCGAAGCGCATCGGCGAGACGGAGTACGGCTTCAAGGCGCTCCCGCTCGGCGGCTTCATCTCGATGGCCGGGATGTACCCGCCGGCGCCGGAGGGCGAAGAGCCGTCGAAGCGACGCTCGCGCTTCTTCGCCACCATGGTGCAGGACGCCCGGGATGCCAACGCCGAAACGCTCATCGGGGGCGAGGACCGCGCTTTCTACCGCCTGCCGGTCTGGAAGCGGATCATCATCATGCTCGGTGGCCCGACGATGAACCTCGTCCTCGCTGTTGTGCTCTTCACGATCGCGCTGAGCGGCATCGGCATCCAGCAGGGCACGACGACCGTGGCCTCGGTCTCGCAGTGCGTGATCCCGGCGAGCCAGCAGCGCGACGCCTGCACCTCGGCCGACCCCGTCGCCCCGGCGGCGGCCGCCGGCATCCAGGCGGGCGACAGAATCGTCTCGATCGACGGCACCCCCGTGTCGACGTTCGCCGAAGCGGCGTCGATCATCCAGGCCTCGCCGGGCAAGCAGCTCGCGGTCGTGATCGAACGCGGCGGCGCGGAGCAGACCGTGCAGTTCACGCCGCAGTCGACGGACCGGGCGGTGACCGACGCCCAGGGGCGGCCCGTGACCGATGCGAGCGGCGCGCCCGAATACGAGACGGTGGGCTTCGCGGGACTGCGCTCGCAGATGGAGTTCGTGCCGCAGCCGATCTCGACCGGCCTGGACGCGACCGGCCAGTACATCGGCTCGGTCGTGCAGATCATGTCGCAGCTGCCTGTGCGCATCTACGACGTCGCCGTCGACACCCTCACCGGGCAGCCGCGCGACGCGAACAGCCCCATGAGCGTCGTGGGAGCGGGCCGGATGGCGGGCGAGATCGCCGCCGTCGACGCGCCGATCCTCGAGCGCGTGCAGTCGATGATCGTCCTGCTCGGCGGGTTGAACATCGCGCTGTTCGTCTTCAACCTCATCCCGCTGCTGCCGCTGGACGGCGGGCACGTCGTCGTCGCCCTCTGGGACGGCCTGAAGAAGGCCATCGCCCGCGCGCGCGGCCGTATCGCCCAGCCCGTGGATGCCACCCGCCTCGTGCCCGTGACCTTCGTTGTCGTGATCCTGCTCGTCGGGATGGGCGGCGTGCTGTTCCTCGCCGACATCTTCAACCCGGTGCAGTTGCTCTGACGCCGGTGCTCAGGTCGGCTGCTGGTCGACGACCCAGGAGGAGATGAGGGAAGCGGCCGCGTCCGGCGCCTCGTACGGGATGAGGTGCCCCTGCCCCGGCAGGATGTGCACGCTCGCTTCGGGGACCAGGGCTCCCAGGCCCTGCACCGCCGAGACGGGGCTGAGCTGGTCGCGTCCGGCGCCGATGATCAGCGTCGGGCAGGTCAGGGTCGGGGCGAAGGGCACGACCGTGGCGAGCGACGCGGCACGGTACTGCTGCAGCACGCTCTCCCGATCCGCGAACGCCCCGACCTGTCGTAGGTGCTCGTCGCGGATCCACCTCCGCAGGCTCCGGTCACGCGTCGTCGTCATGACGGCCGCGCTGACCCGTGCGCCCATCCGGTGTGCCAGCAGCGCGTGGCCGGCGCGCTCGGGAAGGCGGCCCGCGGCGGCGTAGAAGGTCCGTGCCAAGGACGCCGCGGCACGGGAGACGCCTTTCAAAGGCAGGCTGGCGACCGGGTTGACGAGGACGACGTGTCGAGGCCGCAGTTCTCGGGATGCGGCTGCGGCGACCACGACGCTGCCGAACGAATGCCCGAGCAGTGTCGCCGGCTCGCCGCATGCCCGGGCAAACGCGGCGAACCAGGCGGTGAAGCCGTCGACATCGTGGGGGCGCGTGAGCCGCTCGGAGACGCCGCAGCCGGGGGCATCCGGCGCGATGACGCGGAATCCGTGCCGGACGAGGGCTCTCGCCAGAGGATCGAGGCCGAAGTGCGTGCCGCGGAAGCCGTGCAGGGCGAGGACGGTCGGGGCGTCGGGCGGGCCGTAGCAGAACGTCGCGGTGCGGCACCCGTCGACGACGACGTCGACGCGCTGCGGGTCCACCGTGGTGGCGGGCGCGACGTCAGGCCGCATAGGAGGTCGGCTGCGACCGCCTGAGGGTGGCGCGATAGATCCCGAGGACGCGCTCGGTGAGACGACTCTGAGCGAACGCCTCGACCACGCCGGCGGGCGGCGCCGTCGTGGCCGGCCACGACCGGACGAAGGACGCGATGGCCGTCGAGAGGGCGGGGATCGAGGTGTCGGCGACGTCGTACCGGGCTGAGCGTGGGAGCTCTCGCGCGATCTGCGGGTCGCGCACGATGACCGGGGTGCCCAACCCGACGCTCTCGTAGACGGTCAGCCCCTGTGTCTCGTAGTCGAGCGAGGTCTGCACGACCGCGTCCGCGTGCCGCATGGCGCGCAGGACCGTGCCGTGGGCGACCGCGCCCCGGAAGAGCACGCGCGAGCCGAGACCGCGTCGCTCGGCCAGTGCGGCGCACCGGCTGCGTTCGGGACCCGAGCCGTACACGTGGATCTCGGCGTCGACGTCGGCCCGCGCGAACGCCTCGATGAGCTCGTCGAGACGTTTTTCCTGGCTGATGCGCCCCGGCCAGACGAGCACCGGCCGGTCGCGGGGGAGCGTCTGCTCGGCGCGGAGCGCACGCGCGACGCGGTCGTCGATGCCGGTGGGGACGATGGAGATCGGCTGCGTGATGCCGTACCCGCGCAGTCGCTCGACGAAGTGACCGCTCGGCGCGATCAGGGCGTCGGCCGCGTCCGCGAACGCCCGGGTGTACTCGGCGATGTCACGGATGGGGGTGGTGCGCATGTGACGCTGCTGGGCGGCGAAGAGGAGCCGGAACACCGCGCGCGGAAACGGCACGATGGCCGGAAGCCCCACCTCGACATTGGTGTGCATGGTGTGCACGACGGGCAGGCCGTGCCGACGCGCGAACCGGTAGCCGTTCCAGGCGCCCCACACGTCGGCCTGGATGTGGACGAGATCGACGGGCGGCCGGCGGGCGAACCCCGCGTCCGTCGCGCGGTCGGCGATGGGGCCGGCCAGGTTGAAGGAGTGATCCCCGATGGGGGCCGAGCGCAGGAGGACGTCGCTCGCGCGCGCGTAGCGGCGCGTGGGCGTGCGGCGACCGGTGGGGGCGCACACGGTGACGGTGTGACCGGCGAGCTCGAGGAATTCGCGCTGCAGACCGAGTGACACCTGGAGCCCGCCGAGGGTCGCGGGGTTCTGGTCGCTGAAGAAAGCGATGTGCATGGTCGGCTCCGGATCGGTCAAGCGCGCGGACGGGGATCGGGCGACGCAGCCTCGCGGCGTTCGAGGCGGCCGAGCCCCGCCACGCCCAGACAGGCGATACCGCCGGACACGGCGAGAAGCACCGCCGCGAGGGGGGAGAGTGCGCTCTCGCCGAGCACCGCGATGCCGATGGCCGCCGCCGTGAGGGGGTCGATGACGGTGATGCTCGCCACCACCGCGGGGGGAGGGAACGCTCTGTGCGCGCGCTGCAGCAGCACGTTGGCCACGAGTCCGCCGACGGCGACGATGGCGAGGGCGGCCCAGACGGGGGGCGAGGACAACGTCGGCCCGACACCGTCGCGCTGGGAGAGCTCGACCACGACCTTGAAGACGGTCGTGATGCTGCCGAAGATGGTCGCGCCGGAGACGAGGGCCAACAGTCGTACGGGCCGGGAGCGCGCCGAGCCCGTGAGGATCATCGCGAGGATGCCCGCGGTGACGAGCGCGCCGAGGATGGTCGTGACGGCGCTGAGATGCAGATCGGCCGGGCGTGGGAGCGCGGCGGCGGGGTGCGATCCGAGGACGGCGATGAAGGCGATGTCGCCGACCACGCACAGGATGATCGAGACGACGATGCGCGGCGTGACCACCACGCGCCGGGTGAACGCGCCGAAGGCGGTGGAGGCAGCCAGAGCGGCGATGCTCACCGACTGCACGGCGCTCACGGGTGTGAGAGAGAGCGCGATGAAGTTCGTCGAGATCGCGGTGGCGAGCAGTGCGCAGCCCGCCAACCAGATGGGCGAGCGCAGGAAGACGCTCCAGCGCCCGTCGGCGCGATGCACCGCGTTCGACTGCAGCTCTGAGCCGGCGGCGAGCAGCAGCGCACCGCCGAAGGCGACCAGGAGTCCGATGACGAAGCCGGGCATCTCAGCTCGTCGCCGCGTTCGAGAGGGCGAGGCCCTCGATCGTGCTGCAGGCGGGATCTGGGTGGTGGTCTCGCATTCGTCGCAACGCTCCTCGGCTCTCGCGCCTTCACGGCGTCGAGGTCCGGCGGATCATCACCACGCTCACACCCCGAGGTGGGGACGGAATCTCGCCGCGCACGGCAGCGGTGACGCTTTCGTCACCCCGCGAATGTAGGAGCGCGGCCGAGCGTGCTCACGGTGGCAGCACGCGGAAACGGGGGACGGCGAGGGTGTTTTCACCCCCGCCGTCCCCCGCGCCGCGGTCCGCGGGTCATGCTTCGCGGCGCGTCAGAGCACGTGCGCGATGAGACGCTCCAGGGTGCGCATGCCGTCGCGCGACAGGATCGACTCGAGGTGTCCCTGCACGCTGGCGTAGCCGGGGCCGCGGAGGGCGTAGACGTCGCCGGTCTCGGCATCCGCCGCCACGTCAGTGACGATCTCGGTCACCGCCGCACCATCACCGATCGTCAGGCCCCGTTGGGTGTCTCCGGGCACGACCCGCGCCGTGAAGGTGTTGTAGAAGCCGATCGAGGCGTCTTCGCCGAACACGTCGACGCTCTTCTGCAGGCCCTGGTGCGGCTGGGCGAGGGACGCCAGGTCGATGCCGAGCGAGTCGGCGAGGATCTGGTGGCTCAGGCAGACCGCGAGCAGGGGGTCGCGGCGGGCGGTGCGGCGACCGACGACATGCCGCATCGCTTCCATCCGCGGGCTGTCGTCGCGCGGATCCCCGGGGCCGGGGCCCGAGACGACGAGGTCGGCGGCATCCAACTCGGCATCCGTCACTTCCGACCAGTGCTCGATGCGGGTGTCGAGACCGAGGTGGCGCAGCTGGTGGGCGAGCATCGTGGTGAAGCGGTCCTCGGCATCCACGACGAGCGCCGTTCGGCCGGCGAACGGGCCCGAGCCGTCGGGGTCTTGCGGGTTCATCCAGAACGGCGCCAGACGGTCGTTGCGGGATGCCAGCAGCTCGGCGATCTCGGGATCCTCGGCGAGGGGGCGGCGCGGTGCGGCCGGCGCGTCGGGGTCGGCAGAGGGCGGTGCCGCGGGGACGTCGCGCGGGATCGCGCCGATCGCACCGAGCACGCCGGCGGCCTTGCCGTGGGTCTCGCCGACCTCGCCGTACGGGTCGGAGTGACGCACGAGCGTCGCGCCGACGGGCACGCGCAGGCGCCCGTCGACGAGGTAGGCCGTGCGGATGAGGATCGGGGCGTCGAGATCGTGCGTCGGCCCCTCTGCGGCGCCGTTCGGGGTGAACAGGGCCGCAACGCCCGAGTAGTAGCCGCGCGGGGTGGTCTCGTGGCGGGCGATGACCGTGCACGCGTTCTGCATCGGCGAGCCGGTGACCGTGGGGGCGAACATCGTCTCGCGCAGGATGTCGCGCGGGTCGAGGTCGCTGCGCCCGCGCAGCATGTACTCGGTGTGGGTCAGGCGCGACATCTCTTTGAGGTGCGGGCCGGTGATGCGACCGCCGTCGCTGCAGACGGCGCTCATCATCTTGAGCTCCTCGTCGACGACCATGAAGAGTTCCTCGGTCTCTTTGGTCGAGCGCAGGAACTCCGCGAGCGTCTCGGCGGTGGCCCCGCCGGCCGGGTGCCGGAACGTCCCCGAGATGGGGTTCATGGTGACGACCCCGTCCTGAGCACTGACGTGCGCCTCGGGGCTCGCGCCGACCGCGATGTGCCCGTCGGTGACGACCGCGAACGTCCAGTACGCGCCCTTCTCGTGCTCGAGGAGCGCCCGGAACCAGGTCAGTGCGGCGATCCGCGGGTCGACGTCGACGCCGGCGACGAAGTCGCGCCGGATGACGAAGTTCGCGCCCTCGCCGCGACCGATCTCCTCCGCGATCACCCGGCGGACAATGTCGGCGTACTCCTCGTCGGCGATGTCGAAACCGGCGTCGGTCAGCGGCACGGGGGAGGAGGGGAGGGATGCCGTCGCTTCGGCGCGGTCGAGCGAGACGCGCTCGTCGATCACGAGGCAGCGCAGCGGCGCGCCGTCGTCGTGGCAGACGAACCCGCGCTCGCGCACCTGCCGATACGGCACCAGGGCGAGCACTTCGCGGGCGGCGCCCTCGGCATCCGTCAGGGGGATGTCGGCGAGCAGGTCGACGTCGACGACGTCGCCGGTGAGCACCTCGACGGTCTTGCCGTCACGGGCGATGAGCGCGAAGGGCGCGGTGCCCGCGGCGAGGTCGTGGAGCAGGGAGGAGGGGTCGGGCCCGGTCATCGAGGAGTCTTTCGTCTGTGAGCGGGGTCCGCAGCGGCCGCCGAAAACACGAAGACCGCCCGGGTTCCCCAGGGGGAGGGCGGTCTGTTGCTGCGCGCGCACCGCCTAGACGGTGAGCCACCAGGACGTGTGTGCGCGCATGGCGCCGAACTTACCACAGGGTGCCCTCAGCCCTCGTGCGGGCGGGGCGGCGTAGGCTGTCGGCGTGCCTGCAGTGAACATCGGGATGCCCCGCGTGCCGGAGGTCCTCGCGCCTCGTCGCAAGACCCGCCAGATCAAGGTCGGCAAGGTGCTCGTCGGCGGCGACGCCCCCGTGAGCGTCCAGTCGATGACCACGACGCCGACGACCAACATCAACGCGACCCTCCAGCAGATCGCCGAGCTCACGGCATCCGGATGCGAGATCGTGCGCGTCGCCGTCCCCTCGCAGGACGACGCCGACGTGCTGCACATCATCGCCAAGAAGAGCCAGATCCCGGTCATCGCCGATATCCACTTCCAGCCGAAGTACGTCTTCCAGGCGATCGACGCCGGCTGCGGCGCGGTGCGCGTGAACCCCGGCAACATCCGCAAGTTCGACGATCAGGTCGGCGCGATCGCCGCGGCCGCGAAGGCGGCGGGTGTGTCGCTGCGCATCGGCGTCAACGCGGGCTCGCTCGACCGTCGCCTGCTCGAGAAGTACGGCAAGGCCACGCCCGAGGCGCTCGTCGAGAGCGCCGTGTGGGAGGCCTCGTTGTTTGAGGAGCACGACTTCCACGACTTCAAGATCTCGGTCAAGCACAACGACCCGATCGTCATGGTGAAGGCCTACCGCCTGCTCGCCGAGCGGGGCGACTGGCCCCTGCACCTCGGCGTGACCGAGGCGGGCCCCGCGTTCCAGGGCACGATCAAGAGCGCGACGGCCTTCGGCATCCTGCTCTCCGAGGGCATCGGCGACACCATCCGGGTCTCGCTCTCGGCGCCCCCGGCCGAAGAGGTCAAGGTCGGCCACCAGATCCTGCAGTCGCTGAACCTCCGCGAACGAAAGCTCGAGATCGTCTCGTGCCCCTCGTGCGGCCGGGCGCAGGTCGACGTGTACACGCTCGCCGACGACGTCACCGAGGGCCTGAAAGACATGACGGTGCCGCTGCGCGTGGCCGTCATGGGCTGCGTCGTCAACGGCCCCGGCGAGGCGCGCGACGCCGACCTGGGTGTCGCCTCCGGCAACGGCAAGGGCCAGATCTTCGTCAAGGGCGAGGTCATCAAGACCGTCCCCGAGTCCGAGATCGTCCGCACGCTCATCGAAGAGGCGAACCGCCTGGCCGATGAGATGGGTCCGGATGCCGCGCCCGGGACGGCGCAGGTCGTCACGGTCTGAGCCGTCCGGCGCCGCGCGCCGCGTCCGCTAACGTCGGGAGTCTCATGCCCGGTTCCGACGTCTCCCTCACCCGTCCGCTGATCGCGGGGGTCGTGACGGCCCTGGTCGGGTTCACGAGCACGTTCGCCGTCGTCCTCACCGGTCTGCGCTCGGTCGGAGCGACGCCGGAGCAGGCGGCGAGCGGCCTGCTCGCGATCACGCTCGTCGTCGGCGTCGGCTGCATCGTGTTGGCCTCGCGCTATCGCATCCCGATCACGGTGGCGTGGTCGACACCGGGCGTCGCGCTGCTCGCGGCGACCGGCGCGGTCGACGGCGGGTGGCCCGCGGTGGTGGGCGGCTTCTTCGTGTGTGCCGCGCTCATCCTCTGCACGGCGCTGTTCCCGCCGCTCGGCGCGCTGATCGCACGCATCCCGCCCTCGATCGCGCAGGCCATGCTTGCGGGCGTCCTCCTGCCCCTGTGCGTCGCCCCGTTCCTCGGTCTGGTAGACGATCCGTGGGGCGTGGCGCCCGTGCTGATCGTGTGGCTGGTGGCATCCCGCCTTCTTCCGCGGTGGGCCGTGCCGCTCGCGTTCGTGGCGGCGATCGTCGTGGTCGCCGTGTCGCTGTCGCGGACGGGGGCGGACCTGGATGCCGCGAGCCTCGTGCCGCAGTTCGCGTTCACCGCCCCGACGCTGACGATCGGCTCGGTGGTCGGTGTCGCGCTGCCGCTGTTCGTGGTGACCATGGCGTCGCAGAACGTCCCCGGTGTCGCGGTCATGCGGAGTCTGGGCTACACGATCCCGTGGCGCCCGGCGATGCTCGTGACGGGTCTGGGCTCGGTCGCGGCCGCCGGGTTCGGCGGGCACGTCATGAACCTCGGCGCGATCAGCGCGGCCATCGCCGCGGGGCCGGACGCCCATCCCGATCCGAAGCGCCGGTGGGTGGCGGGCGTGTCCGCGGGCGGGACCTACCTTGTGCTGGGCGCGCTGTCGGCGGCGTTCGCGGCGATCGTGCTGCTGGCGCCCGCGGGGGTCATCCCGGCGGTCGCGGGGGTTGCGCTCTTCGCGGCCTTCGGGTCGGCCGTCCAGCAGGCCATCGATGACCCGGGGGAGCGGGTGCCGGCCGTCGTGACCTTCCTCGTCGCGGCGTCGGGGATCGCGATCGCCGGCGTCAGCGCGGCGTTCTGGGCGCTGGCCACCGGTCTGCTCGTGCGCGCGGTGCTGCACCTCGGGCGGCGGGCCTGACGCGGCGGCTCAGTGGAGGGGGCCGCCGACGGTCGCGACATCGTCGGGGACGTCGAGCGCCGTGCGCACCGCGATCTCGAGGGTGCGCACGGTGTCGAGCAGCGAGAGGGCGCTGGCCGACGGCACGTGCGCGAACCCCGCTCGCGTGCCCGGGTCGACGGCATCCAACGCCGTGAACATCACGTGGTTGCAGACGAACGTCCCGGCAGAGTGCGAGACGGCCGCGGGGATACCGGCGTCGCCGAGAGCCGCCGTGATCGCTTTCACCGGGAGCGTCGCGAAGTGGGCGGCGGGGGCGTCCTCGACGACCGGCTGGTCGACGGGCTGGGCGCCGTCGTTGTCGGGGATGCGGGCGTCGGCGAGGTTGATCGCGACGCGCTCGGGGGTGACCTGCGTCCGGCCGCCCGCGAGACCCGTCGCGATCACGAGATCGGGGCGATGTTCGTCGAGGAGCTGCCGCACCCGCGCCGCCGCCGCGGCGAAGGCGACCGGCAGCACCTCGACGATCAGCTTCTCGTCGCCGGTCCATCGTTCGCCGACGGCCCGCACGGCATCGCCGGACGGGTTCGCGGCGTCGCCCCCGAAGGGTTCGAAGCCGGTGAGGAGCACGGTGGTCACTCCTCCAGGCTATGTCGCACAGGCGAGGGCGCGGCCGGTCGGCTCAGGCGCCGACGTCGGCCCTCGCGCGCGCATCGCGGGCGGCGGCCCGCTCGACCGCGGTGAGCCACGCCGCGCGGGTGCGTTCGTCGGCGCTGCGGACCGAGGGAAAACGCGTCGTGCGCACGGTGTCGACCCCGCAGAACCGCATCGTCTGGTTCCGCACCTGCCGGACGGTGGGATCGCCGGTCCACGCCAGGAACCAGCGCGGAGAGTCGCTCGTGACCAGCAGGCGCCCCGTACGGGCCGGTAGGAGCCCTTCCGGGAGTCCGTTGGGGCGGTAGCGGTACGTCTGCTTGGGCAGGAGGACGCGGTCGAAGAAGCCCTTGAGGAGCGCAGGCGTCGCGGCCCACCAGACGGGGGTGGCCACGACCAGGTGCGACGCGGTGAGAAGCGCGTCGAGGGCGCGCTCGAGGTCGGGCTCGAGCGGCTGCGGGCTGCGGTACCCGCCGCGCAGGATGGGGTCGAAATCCAGGTCGCGGACGGCGAGGAGCTCGGCGTCACCGTGCGCCTCGGCATAGCGGCGCGCGAGGGTGGCGGTGAGGGAGTCGGCCGCGGGGTGGCCGTCGATGACGAGGGCGGTCATGGTGTTCCTATCTGGTCACTGTCAAGAATCTGGACAGGAGCAAGATAGCGCGATGTCCCACCGGTTGTCGAGAGCGCGTCGAGGTGCGGCAGCCCGCACGGCGTCTAGCATCTTGCGTGTGTCCACATCGACGACCTATCACCACGGAGACCTCGGGCCGGCCCTCCTAGCGGCCGCGGACGAGCTGCTCGTCTCCGGTGGTGTGGGGGCGCTGAGCCTGCGCGAGGTCGCCCGTCGAGCGGGCGTGAGCCACAACGCGCCCTATCACCACTTCGCCGACCGGAAAGCGCTGCTGAAACGGCTGTCGGAACGGCACATGGAACAGCTGCTCGACGCCCAGCGGCGGGCGTACGAGGGAGCCCCCGCGGGGTCGGCGTCGCTTCGCGCGATCGCCGAGGCTTACCTCGACTACGCGGTGACGCAGCCCCAGGGCTTCGCTCTCGTCTTCGACCCCGAGATCTGCGTCCCCGGCTCGCCCACTCCGGCGATGGCCCCGCTCATCCGTGCCAACGAAGACCTCCTCGCCGAAGTGCTGACGACGATGGATCCGTCCCTCCGGGGTGCGGAGCTGGAGGCCACCGTCGCCGCCGTCTGGTCGTTCGCCCACGGTATGGCGACGCTTGTCGTCGCGGGGCATCTGCCGCGCGAGGGAATGGCATCCGGGCTCGCCGCGCTGATGTCTCTCGCGCGTACCGTTCACGAGGAGTGACGCGCCCGATTTCCGGCGGGCGCGCGGCGCCGCGGTGAAGCGCGCGGGCGGAGTCGTTGCCGACCCGCCGACGGCGGGGTCTCCGGCATCCATCGTCTCCACCGGCGCGCCGTAGACTCGATGCTCGTGGTCACCCGTCTCTCCAACTTCTTCCTCCGCACGCTTCGCGAAGACCCCTCGGATGCCGAGGTCACGAGCCACCGCCTGCTCGTGCGCGCCGGTTACATCCGCCGCAACGCCCCGGGCATCTTCGCGTGGCTGCCGCTGGGCCTGAAGGTCAAGGCGAAGATCGAGGCCGTCGTCCGTGAGGAGATGGCGAACGCGGGGGCTTTCGAGGTGCACTTCCCGGCTCTGCTGCCGCGCGAGCCCTACGAGGTCACGGGCCGGTGGGAGGAGTACGGCGACGCGCTGTTCCGCCTGCAGGACCGCAAGGGCGCCGACTACCTGCTCGCGCCCACGCACGAGGAGATGTTCACGCTCCTGGTGAAGGACCTGTACTCGTCGTACAAAGACCTTCCGCTGACGATCTACCAGATCCAGGACAAGTACCGCGACGAGGCGCGTCCCCGCGCCGGCCTGCTGCGCGGCCGCGAGTTCACGATGAAGGACGCGTACTCGTTCGACGCGACGGATGCCGGTCTCGACGCGTCGTACCAGGCGCAGCGCGACGCGTACGAGCGCATCTTCACCCGTCTGGGCCTGGAGTACGTCATCGTCGCCGCCGACGCCGGCGCGATGGGCGGGTCGAAGTCGGAGGAGTTCCTGCACCCCACCCCCATCGGTGAGGACACCTTCGTGCGCTCGGCCGGTGGCTACGCGGCCAACGTCGAGGCCTTCACGACGGTGGTGCCCGACGCGCTGCCGATCGAGGGACAGCCCGCGCCGGTGATCTTCGACTCGCCGAACACGCCGACGATCGCCACCCTCGTCGACCACGCCAACGCGCACCTCGACGCGCCAGCGCCGGGCATCGCCGGTCCCGCGACGGCCGAGGCTGCGGCGTGGACCGCCGCGCACACGCTGAAGAACGTCGTGCTCGCCCTCACGCACCTCGATGGCACGCGCGAACTCGTCGTCGTGGGCCTGCCCGGCGACCGCGACGTCGACGACAAGCGCGTCGAGGTCGCCTTCGCGCCCGCCGAGGTCGAGGCCGCGACCGAAGAGGACTTCGCGAAGAACCCGCTGCTGGTCAAGGGGTACATCGGGCCGTGGTCCGAGACCGGACCGGTGCTCGGTGAGGAGTCCGCGACCAACATCCGCTACGTGCTCGATCCCCGCGTGGTCGACGGCACCGCCTGGATCACGGGCGCCAACATCGACCAGAAGCACGTGCACTCGCTCGTCGCCGGCCGCGACTTCGTCGGCGACGGCTTCGTCGAGGTCGCCACGGTACGCCCCGGCGACCCGGCCCCCGACGGCTCGGGCCCCGTGGAGCTCGCGCGCGGCATGGAGATCGGCCACGTGTTCCAGCTCGGTCGCAAGTACGCCGAGGCCCTGGGCCTGAAGGTGCTGGATGAGAACGGCAAGCTCGTCACCGTCACGATGGGCTCCTACGGCATCGGTGTGACCCGCATCCTCGCGATCATCGCTGAGCTCAACAACGACGAAAAGGGCCTCATCTGGCCCGCGTCGGTCGCTCCGTTCGACGTGCACGTGGTCGCCACGGGCCGGGATGCCGCGGCGTTCGAGCTCGCCGAGAAGGTCGCGGCCGACCTCGAGAGCGCCGGCCTCGACGTGCTGTACGACGACCGCCCCAAGGTCTCGCCGGGTGTCAAGTTCGGCGACGCCGAGCTGGTCGGCATCCCGCGCATCCTCATCGTCGGCAGAGGTGCCGCCGAGGGTCAGGTGGAGCTGTGGGACCGCCGTACCGGGGAGCGCGAGACGGTCTCCGTCGCCGACGCCGTGGCGGCGCTCACGCGCTGAGCGCGCCCGGGCGCCGCCCCCGCCGGTAGCGTGGGAGCATGATCGCCGCTCCTCGCCTGTCGCTGTCCGACGGGTCCACGATCCCGCAGCTCGGCATCGGTACCTACAAGGTGCCCGCCGATATCACCGCCGATCTCGTCGCCGGCGCCCTCGCCGAGGGATACCGCCACGTCGACACCGCGGCGCTGTACGGCAACGAGGCCGAGGTCGGCGAGGGGCTGCGCGCCTCGGGCCTCGACCGCGACGAGGTCTTCGTCACGACCAAGGTCTGGAACGACGACCAGGGCTTCGACGAGACGCTGCGCGCCTTCGACGCCAGCGCCGCACGGTTGGGTCTGGACCGGGTCGACCTCTACCTCATCCACTGGCCGATCCCGAGCGCCGACCGCTACGTCGACACCTGGCGGGCGCTCATCCGCCTGCAGGAGGAGGGACGCGCGACCTCGATCGGCGTCAGCAACTTCTCGATCCCGCACCTCGAGCGCCTGCGCGGCGAGACGGGCGTCCTGCCCGCGGTGAACCAGGTCGAGCTGCACCCGCGCTTCCCGCAGAACACCCTCGTGGACTGGGATGCCGCGAACGGCATCGTCACCGAGTCGTGGGCGCCGCTGGCTCGTGGGGGATTGCTCGACGAACCCGTCCTCGCGCGCATCGCCGAGCGCTACGGCAAGACCCCGGCGCAGGTCGTCGTGCGCTGGCACCTCGACCGCGGCCTCGTGGTGTTCCCGAAGTCGGTATCGCCCGCGCGCCTTCGCGAGAACGGCGATGTCTTCGACTTCACCCTCGACGCCGAGGACCACGCCGCCATCGCAACGCTCGACACGGGCGAGCGCACCGGCCGCGACCCCGACCTCGACTGAACGCCGCGCCCACTCACACGGTGAGACGTGCGTACCGCGCGCGGAAGACGGTGAAGACGTCTTGGTGAAGATCATGTGTCGTGGCCGTTGCCGTCTTGGTCTGACGGGGGAGGAGTTATTACGGTCGGAGAATGCCCGAGAACACCTCTGAGCTGCGTCCAACCCACCCGCTGGCCCTCGCCCCGGTCGCCGCCCCCGCGGCATCCGTCGACGGCTTCACGAAGCAGTTCCTGCAGAACCTGAACTTCGACCAGGGCGTGACGCTGTCGGCATCCGACGTCAACGATCAGTACCTCGCCCTGGCCTACACCGTGCGCGACTATCTGATGGCGCGCTGGCTCGACGATCGCGCCACGCAGAAGACGCAGCAGGCCAAGACGGTCTGCTACCTCTCGGCCGAGTACCTGCTGGGGCGTCAGCTCGACAACAACCTTCTCGCGGCGCGGCTGACCGACATCGCCACCGAGGCGCTCGCGCAGTGCGGCATCGACATCGACGACGTCCGCGCCGTCGAGATCGAGCCGGGCCTGGGCAACGGCGGTCTCGGACGCCTGGCCGCGTGCTTCATCGACTCGCTCGCCACGATGAGCGTGCCGACGATCGGCTACGGCATCCGCTACGAGTACGGCATCTTCCGCCAGAGCTTCGCCGACGGCCAGCAGATCGAGCAGCCCGACGCCTGGACGCGCATGGGGTCCCCGTGGGATTTCGCCCACCCCGAGGCCGCGCAGACCATCTCGTTCGCCGGTCACACCGAGACCTATGACGACGGCGGCGTCGAGCGCACGCGCTGGGTTCCCGAGTGGAACGTGCTCGCCGTGCCGTACAACATGATGGTCCCCGGCTATCACAACGGCCGCGTCAACACCCTCCGCCTCTGGCGCGCGGTGGCCACGAACGCCTTCGACCTGCACACGTTCAACTCCGGCGACTACGTCGAGTCCGTGCGCGCGCAGACCTTCGCCGAGAACATCTCGAAGGTGCTCTACCCCGAGGACTCCACACCCCAGGGCAAGGAGCTGCGCCTGCAGCAGCAGTACTTCTTCGTCGCGGCATCCATTGCCGACTTCATCGAGAACGTCCTGCCCGCCGACTTGGATCTCGAGGCTCTTCCCGAGCGCGTGATCTTCCAGCTCAACGACACGCACCCCGTCATCGGCGTGCCCGAGCTCATGCGCGTGCTCATCGACGAGAAGAAGCTCGAATGGGATGCCGCCTGGGCCATCACGCAGAAGTGCTTCGCCTACACGTGCCACACGCTGCTGCCCGAAGCCCTCGAGGTGTGGTCGGTCGACCTGCTGGGACGCCTGCTGCCGCGGCACCTCGAGATCATCTATCGCATCAATGACGAGTTCTTGCTGCAGGTGCGCGAGCAGTTCGGCGACGACGAGCTGCTCATCCGCAACATGTCGATCATCGGCGAGCACCCCTACCGCTCGGTGCGCATGGCCTACCTCGCCACGGTCGCAGGCTCCAAGGTCAACGGCGTCGCGGAGTTGCACTCGCAGCTGCTGCGCGACAACGTGCTGAAGGACTTCGCCACGATGTGGCCCGACAAGTTCACCAACGTCACCAACGGCGTGACCCCGCGCCGCTTCCTGCGTCTGGCGAACCCCGAGCTCTCCGCGCTCATCACCGAGGCGCTCGGCGCCGGATGGACCGTCGACCTCGAACGGCTGCGCGGCTTGGAAGCTCTCGCCGACGACGCCGACTTCCGGGAGCGTTTCGCCGCCGTCAAGGCCTTGAACAAGCGGCGGTTGGGGCGCGTGCTCGAAGCGCGCGGCGACGCGGCACCGGGCGACGGTCACATGCTCGACGTCATGATCAAGCGCCTGCACGAGTACAAGCGGCAGACGCTGAAGGTGCTGCACATCGTCAGCACGTACGAGGGCATCGTGTCGGGCCGGCTCGACATCGACGACGTTCAGGCGCGCACGTTCCTGTTCGGCGCGAAGGCCGCGCCGGGGTACGGCATGGCCAAGCGCATCATCCACCTCATCAACGCCGTCGGCGAGGTCGTCAGCGCCGACCCGCGCGTGCAGGGCAAGCTGCAGGTGCTGTACCCGGCCAACTACAACGTCACCCTCGCCGAGAGCATCATCCCCGCGGCCGACCTGTCCGAGCAGATCTCGCTCGCCGGCAAGGAGGCGTCGGGCACGGGCAACATGAAGCTCGCGCTCAACGGCGCCCTCACCATCGGCACCGACGACGGCGCCAACGTCGAGATCCGCCGGCTCGTGGGGGACGACAACTTCTTCCTCTTCGGTCTGAGCGAGCCCGAGGTCGAGGCTCTGTGGGCCGAGGGGTACCGTCCGTCGGACTTCTACCAGCGCGACGAGCGGTTGCGCAGTGCGATCGATCTCATCGCGTCGGGAGCGTTCTCGGACGGCGACCGCTCCGTGTTCGAGCCGCTCGTGTCGAACCTGCTGTACGAGGACCGCTTCATGACGCTCGCCGACTTCGCGTCCTACCTCGACGCCCAGGAGCGTGTCGACGCCGCCTACGCCGACCAGGACGCCTGGGTGCGCTCGGCGATCCTCAACGTCGCGCGCAGCGGGTACTTCTCGTCCGACCGGGCCATGCGCGACTACCTCGACCGCATCTGGCACGCCGCTCCCGTCGCCTGAGCGGTTCCGGATGGCGCGGCCCCGGCGCCGTGGCATCCGGAACGCTCTGACAGGAATGCGTCGCAGCCTGGCGGTCGTCGCGCTGCCGCGCGGCGCTGACGTGCGCGAGAGTGGTGCTCACCCGACCCCGGAGGCCGCATGCGCATCGCCGACATCCCCGTGCCCGACACCCTCGCCGCCCGCGGCGCCCTCGCGGTGGCGCGGGAGTATCAGTCGTCCGCCCTCACCGCGCACGCGCTGCGGTCCTGGCTCTGGGCGGAGGCGTTCGCCCGCGTCGACGGCATCACCGGCATCGACCATGAACTGCTCTACGTCGCCGCGGTGCTGCACGACATCGGCACGGCGACGGAGTTCGACAACCACACGATCTCGTACGAGCACGCCGGCGGCCATGTGGGTGTGGCTCTCACCGCGGGTGCGGGCTGGGCTTTCGAGCGGCGCCAGCGCGTGCTCGACGTGATCGTGCGGCACAACTGGCCGAGCGTGGATCCGGAGAGGGATGCCGAGGGCTACCTGCTCGAGACGGCGACCGCGCTCGACATCTCGGGCGCCCGGCCCGACGCTCTGCCCGAGGACTTCGTCGTCGAGGTGCTGACCGCGCACCCCCGCGGCGCGCTCGCCGCCGAGTTCGGGGCCTGCGTCGTCGACCAAGCCGCGCGAAAGCCCGAAACCGCGGCGCGCCGGCTCGTCGACGGGGGAGTGGTGCAAAAGCTCGCGGCCCACCCGCTGGAACGGCTCTGACCCGTCCCCATCACGCCCAGGCGGTCACGCGGCGGGCGTTCCGGTGCGGTGCCGCGCGGCGGAGGCGACCAGCGAGTCGGGTGCGAGCGAGCGGCCCGCGGCCACGGCGGCTGCCCACGCGCGTACGTCTGCCACGGCCGCCCAGTTCGAGTGCAGCATCGGCATGAGCGTCTCATGCACGGTACGGGCGCCGACCGATCCCGCGTCGTTGGCGAGGCCGACGGCGCCGGTGGCATCGGACAGCACCTCGACGGACAGGCCACGGGGTTCGGCATCCGCGGCGGAGGCGAGTATGCAGTTGTTCGTCATGAAACCGACGAGCGTGACCGTGTCGACGCCGTCGTCGTTCAGGCGCTCGGCCAGTCCCGTGCCGGCGAAGACGCTCGAGAAGCGCTTCACCACCGGGATGGCCCCTTCCGTCACCGCTTCGACATCCCGATGCGTCTGAGCACCCCTCGAGCCGGGGACGAAGGCAATCGTGCCGCCCGGGCTCTCGTGTCGCACGACGACGACCGGGATGTCAGCGGCACGCGCGTGCCCGACCGCCTCGACGATCCGGGCCAGAGCGCTCTCGCGGGGCGGGTGCACGATCGGCAGAGCACCCTCGAAGTACTCGCGCTGGGCGTCGACGACGATCAGGGCGCGGCGGGGTTCGGACATCGTTCCTCCGTGAGTGAGCGGATGCCGCTGGCGGCGGCGTCTCGATCATGTCCGCCCGGGGGCACGTAGAGTGAGTGTCCGTTCCGACATCCTTCGATGAGATCGAGCCACTCATGCGCATCGCGGTGCACGCCTTCGACGGCATCACGTCGTTCCACCTCTCGGTGCCGCTCGTGGTCTTCGGTGAGGTCGCCCGACAGGGGTGGGCCGACTGGTCGGTGAGCGTGTGGAACGAGCACTCGACGTCGATCCGCACGTCGGAGGGGTTGAATGTGGGCGGACTCTCGCACGCGGATGTCGTCGACGCGGCCGACATGGTCGTGTTCCCGTCGTGGCCGGCCGCCGGGGATCCGCCGTCGGCGGCGCTGGTCGATCGGATCCGTTCCGCGCATGCACGGGGCGCCACCATCGTCGGCCTGTGTCTCGGCGCGACGCCCGTGGCGGCGAGCGGCATCCTCGACGGCCGGTCGGCGACGACCCACTGGGAGGGGGTCGCCGAGCTGGCCGCCACTTGCCCTCGGGTGCAGGTGCGCGCCGACGCCCTGTACCTCGATCACGGAGACGTGCTGACGGCTGCGGGCACCGCCTCGGGCCTCGACGCCTGTCTGCATCTCGTGCGATCGCGGCTGGGGTCGGAGGCAGCGTCGAACGTGGCACGGCGGCTGGTGATCGCCCCCCATCGCGAGGGGCATCAGGCGCAGTACATCCCGCGCCCCGTCGCGGAACCGGGTGACGGCATCATCGGCGAGACGATCTCCTGGGCACTGGCGCACCTGGACTGCGAGCTGAGCGTTCGTGCGCTCGCGGCGCGGGCGCTGATGAGTCCACGGACCTTCTCGCGGCGATTCTCGGCGTTCACCGGCGACACCCCGGCGCGGTGGGTGAGCGCTCGGCGCCTCGACGAGGCCCGGCGTCTGCTGGAGGTGACGACGTGGCCCGTTTCACGGGTCGCGAGCGCGTGCGGCTTCGCCAGTCCCGTCACGTTCCGGCAGAGCTTCATCGCCCGATACGGCACGACGCCGCGGTCGTACCGGCAGCGCTTCGGGGGTGTGCTGAGCACGCTCGCGGCCAACCCGCACGAGCGGTTGTGAGGCCGCTCCCGTCGGAGGGTCAGACGACGAGTTCGACCGCGACCCCGACCGCCTCGTAGGTTCCGCGTGCTCGGGCGTCGCGGGTCGCCAAGCGGGCGCCGTGTTGCCGGGCAGCGAGGGCCACCAGGCCGTCGTACGTCGCCCCGCCGGCGATGCCGTGGGAGGCGAGTTCGCGGTGTGTCGACGCGGCGGCGCCAGGAGTGAGGGTGAGCGGGGCGCCGAAGTTCTCGTCCATGACGGCGATGGCGTCGGCGGCGGTCAGGCGTGCGTCGCCGGGGAGACGGGTCAGGACCGAGTAGGTCTCGACGGCCGCATGGCCGCTCAGTCTCAGCTCGCGACCGCGCGCCCAGGCACGCACGCGTTCGTGGTGTTCGTGCGACCACACGAGCAGGGCGACCGCCACGCTCGTGTCGACCGCGGTCAGGCTGCCCGACTCGCCGGAGGTCGTCACCGGCGACCGCTGTCGAGCAGCGCCGACACCACGTCGTCGCTCACGGGCGTGTCGCCCTGGGCGACGAGTCGACCGTCGTCGTCGCGGACGAGGCGCGCGGTACGACCGCCCGGGGTGATCTGCAGACCACTGCCGTAGGCCGAGATATCGACCACGGTGCCGGGAAGGAGACCGTACACATCGCGCAAGGCCTTGGGGAGCACGATGCGGCCGCCGCTGTCGATGGTGAGTTCCATGGGAGAAAGCTACCATTGTATTCCCATCCGGTGTCGTGTCGCGGGGCATCGGCATCTGTCATCCCTCTTCGAGTCGCGCACCCGCTGGCATCCCGGGTATCGTAGGAGGGTTGTCGGCGCCGGTCGCGTCGACGAGAGCTGAATAACGGAGGGCCTTGTGGACATCGATCTCGCACTTCTGAAGACGATCGAACGCGAGAAGGAGATCCCCTTCGACGAACTCGCGCGCATCATCGAGCAGGCGATCCTGACCGCCTACGCCAAGCACATCTCGCCCAGCGGTGAGATCCCCGCCGGCGCGCGCGCGTCGCTCGACCGCAAGACCGGTCACGTGGGCATCTTCACCCCCGTCACCGACGAAGAGGGCGCCGTCATCGGCGAAGAGGAGCAGGCTCCCGACGACTTCGGTCGTATCGCCGCGTTCGCCGCGAAGCAGGTCATCAGCCAGCGCCTGCGCGACATCGCCGACGACGCGGTGCTGGGGGAGTTTCGCGGGAAGGAAGGCGACATCGTCGCCGGCGTCGTGCAGCAGGGTCCCAACCCGCGCATGGTGCACGTCGACCTCGGCGCCGTCGAGGCGATCCTCCCGCCCGAAGAGCAGGTGCCGGGCGAGACCTACGCGCACGGCTCGCGCCTGCGCGTGTACGTGACCAGCGTCGCGAAGGGCAACAAGGGCCCGCAGATCACCGTCTCGCGCACCCACCCCGGCCTCGTGCGCAAGCTCTTCGCGCTCGAGGTGCCCGAGATCGCCGCGGGGCTGGTCGAGATCGTCTCGCTCGCGCGTGAGGCCGGTCACCGCTCCAAGATCGCCGTCAAGGCCAACGACCCGACCGTGAACGCCAAGGGCGCCTGCATCGGCGAGCTCGGCCGACGCGTCCGTGCCGTCACCGAGGAGCTCGCGGGCGAGAAGATCGACATCATCGACTACGACGCCGAGCTGCCCCGCTTCGTCGCGAACGCGCTGTCGCCCGCCAAGGTGACGTCGTCGTTCGTCCTGGATGCCTCGACCAAGGCCGTGCGCGCGCTCGTCCCCGACTATCAGCTGTCGTTGGCGATCGGCAAGGAGGGGCAGAACGCCCGCCTGGCTGCCAAGCTCACCGGCGCGAAGATCGACATCCAGCCCGACAGCATCCTTGAAGACAACTGACCGTCCGTCGGCCAGGTAGGCGCGAGGTGTAGGATGGATCCCGTACGAACGTGCGTCGGATGCCGCGCACGTGCCCCCCGATCCTCGCTTCTGCGTGTGGTCGCCGACGGGTCGGTCCTCGTCCGAGACGAGCGAGCGGTCCTTCCCGGTCGGGGCGCGTGGGTGCACGAGACGGACGCGTGCGTGGGAAAAGCTCTCGCGCGTCGCGCCTTCGTACGAGCATTGCGTGTGTCAGGCCCGCTTGACACGCAGACCTTCGAATCAACCCTCCAGCGAAAAGGCTGAACGGCTATGGACACGAAGTGAACGGCTCGAAATGAGACCCG
>Ga0308171_1000927_pt1 | contig 47437 bp, 28 predicted proteins | sample PhyGR1_FD_202135 | JGI IMG/M metagenome (GOLD analysis project Ga0308171, IMG submission 202135) | Phyllosphere microbial communities from UC Gill Tract Community Farm, Albany, California, United States - DLSLSG.R1 | ecosystem: Host-associated > Plants > Phyllosphere > Unclassified | place: USA... | reverse complement strand
CTCCCATACGGGCCAGCAGCTCATCGCTGCATCACAGGCCGGACAGATGGCAGCATCCGACTATGCATCAGAACTTCCAAATACCGCTTGCAACCGAAGGGGCGTCCACAGATGGATAGCGGAATGGCCTCTGTGGACGCCCCTTTGGATGCAAGCGGTAAATCGGGGTAGACCGGCACGTAGTCGGATGCTGTCATCTGTCCGGCCTCGATGAGCAGCGCCATAGCTGCGGGCCAGTATGGGAGTTCGCGGACCGGAACCACATCAGCTTTCCGCGCTTGGCTAGCGCTCGGCCATTCCCTGGTTCTTCCGGCCCCGTCTCGCCGACCGTTGTGCCATACCCTCCTTCGACCGCCTACGTCCCCGACGCCTCTGACCGCCGCCCCGGCTTATGCCGCGACCGCTGCCGGAGCCCTGTAATCCTCGTTTTTGGTCATGACCGCCCAGGCGATGCGCGCGATCTTGTTGGCCAGCGCCACCGAGACGAGCATGCGCGGTTTACGTGCCAGCATCCGCTCCAGCCAGGACCCTGCCGGCGCGCCGCGCACGGTCGCCTGCCTGACGATCGAGCTGCCGCCGATGATCAGCAACCGCCTGATGGTGCGTTCTCCCATCTTCGAGATCCGGCCAAGCTTCTGCCGGCCGCCCGTCGAGTGCTGGAGCGGCGCAAGGCCGAGCCAGGCGGCGAAGTCGCGACCCTTGGTGAAGGTCTCGGCCGGCGGCGCGAGTGCGACGATAGCGGTGGCAGCGATTGGTCCGATGCCGGGGATGGTCATCAGCCGGCGCGCCACCTCGTCTTCGCGAGCGCGCCGGGCGATCTCCTTGTCGAGGTCGGCGACGCGAGCATCGAACCCTGCGAGCATATCGGTCATGAGGCGCAGCATGGCCCGCGCCGCTTCGGGTAGCGACGATGCCATCTCCTCCTCGTCGAGCAGGTCGGCCAGCATTGCTACCGACGCAAGACCGCGAGGCGCCACCCAGCCATACTCGGCAAGGTGGCCGCGCAGCGCATTGATGAGCTGCGTGCGTTGCCGAACAACGAGATCGCGGGTCCGGAACACCATGCCGGCCGCCTGCTGCTCCTCGCTCTTCACCGCAACGAAGCGCATGCCCGGACGCTGCACCGCCTCGCAGATCGCCTCCGCGTCGACCGCGTCGTTCTTGTGCCGCTTCACGAACGGCTTCACGTAAGCTGGCGGGATCAGTCGCACCTCATGGCCCATCTGCATCAGCTCGCGCGCCCAATGGTGTGCGCCACTGCACGCCTCCATCGCGACGAGGCATCTCGGCTGCTTTACGAAGAAGTCGAGCAGCTTGGCCCGGCTCAGCTTGCGGCTGAACACCATGGCGCCACGCTCATCAGCGCCGTGCGCGTGAAAAACGGTCTTCGCGATATCCAGCCCGATTGTGGTAGCCTGCGACACGGACGCCTCCCTCAGTGGTGCTTCAACACCTCCACTCTGGCACATCGATGCCGTCGGGGGGCGTCCACCCCATCAGCTTTTGGGCGGTGATCGGGGTGAGCCGCCATTCAGTCATGTGCTGCAGCAGACGGATCGAACGCCTGCCGTTGCGGGAACTTAGCTGTTTGTTTTGCGCACCGAGGGCCGCAATCGGACATTCACGCGTTAATGGACGGGGGGCGAGAGCACCTCGCCGCAGCCGAACAGGCCAGGTTCGGTTACGAGAAGGAGTTGGGCGGCTGGCCTGACGCTCATTCAATCACGTCTGCGGAAACGCTGGCCTACGTATAGGTGCATCTGGCTTGGCGTGAGCTCCTGCGTTGAGTTGCCCGATCTGACGAAGAAGCGTTCGGCCACGGTTCCGCCCCGGTCCGGCAGTGATACGAACTGCGCCTCGACGGCCGGCCCAACCTCTATCCGGCACACGTCGGTGCCTTCGTGCTGCGGGAAGGTCACGCCGATTCGTGCCGCACGGAATGCCGACCCGAAATGCCTGCCGAGCAGATTGGTCAGGTGGAGCTCGAGCTTGTCCTGATTACCGCCGAGACACGCATAGTCGCGTTCAAGCCCTTTCACCGTGCCGTCGTCGGCGACGCCGACCAGGAGCGTTCCACCCGCACCGTTGGCGAAGCCCGCGATTGTCTTCACGACGACATCCTCCAGCTTCTTGTTGAGGGTGTTGTTGACGACGTCCCAGCGCAGCGTTTCCTTGAATTCGAGCCGCTCGCTCTCGCCCGCCGCGATCAGCTGGGCGAGTGGACTTGGTGCCCGCGCCGGCCCGCTGTCATTCGCGGCCGCAGGACCGACAACCAGCATGCCGTTTCGCCGAGTCAGGCGTTCGCCCGCCACGGCTGCAGCAATGACTTCCGCAAGTAGGTCCCGCAGCTGCCCGCTCGTCGCCTTGAAGCCGACGGCGCGGGCGGCGGCCTGCACGACCTGATCGTCCGTCGCACCGTAGTTCTCCCGCACCACGCCGAGGATGGCGGCTTCGAGTTCCGACGGTGGCAGGCTGTCGCACTTGCGTAGGGAGGCCGACCGCACCTCGCTGCGGTCCCGCACGCGAGGGGGCCTGCCCGGGATGGTCAGGAAGTCGCCGTCCTCGGCCAACCTGCCCTCGCGCACGGAAACCTCGACGGCCTTCTCGACCGCCTCCTGGATGCGACCGCCGGCCCGCTTCAGCCCCCACGCGTCGCGGATGCGGTTCACCACCTCGCAGACGTGCACGGGTCCCTCGATCCCCACCACCTCTTCGGCAAGCGCAGACAGGGCGCCGCGCGGTGCCTCGTGCAGTTCGCAGACGAGGTGCCGGGGGCGCTCGATCATGGCCTCCTCGTAGAGGGGGGTTGCAGGCGGCGCTTCCGCTTCCGCAAGGCCTACCTCGGTGTAGCCCTCGCGCTCGACGGTGACGATCTCGACATGGCTTCTCCGACGGGCGGAGACGCCCTGCGCTTCGGCGTCGTGCTCCGCCTTCGCCGCCTCGATACGGGCAACGACGAGATCGATCTGCTCCTTGGGACGCTGGAACCAGTCGGTGCTCCAGATGCGATGGATGGTCCACCCATGGCTTTCCAGCACCGACTGGCGCAGCCGGTCGCGATCGCGCGCGGAGCGGGCGTCGTGGTAGGACGCGCCGTCGCACTCGATCCCGAGCAGGTAGCGGCCGGGCCGGTCCGCGTCGGACACGGCGAGGTCGATGAAGAAGCCGGCCAGACCGACCTGGCGGTGCACCTGATAGCCTCGCGCCTGCAATGCCTTCGCCACCTGTTCCTCGAAGACGCTGTCGTGGTCGCGACCAGTGCTCTCTGCCATCGTCATGCGGCCGGTGCGGGCGAAGTGCAGGAAGAGTTTGAACGCCAGCACGCCCTTGCGCGTCGATGCGAAGTCGGGATCGATGTCCTCGTCCGACATGGACGCGAACACTTCGCAGCGCTGCTTGGCGCGGCTGATCAGCACGTTCAGGCGCCGCTCGCCGCCGTCCGTGCCCAGTGGTCCGAAGCGCATCGGCACCTTGCCGCCGGGAACGGGCGGCCCATAGCCGACCGAGATGAAGATGACGTCGCGCTCGTCACCCTGCACGTTCTCCAGATTCTTGACGAAGAACGGTTCGGCGGGATGCGACTGGAAGAAGGCCTCCGTCTCTGGTGGCAGACCGCGCCGCAGAACCTCGAGCTGGTCGAGGATCGCGCGCCGCTGGGCCGCGGAGAACGCCGCCACGCCGAGCGACAGTTCGGGATGCTCGCGCGCGTGCGCGACGATCGCCTGCGCGACTATCTTCGCCTCGACCTGGTTCGTCCGCGTTCCTCCCGCGTCGAACACGCCCTGCGGCACCCGGTGGAAGCGCAAGCCCATGCCGGCCTCGGCAGTGTAGGGGCTGGGCACGATGAAGAGTTTGTTCTCGTAGAACTGCCGGTTGCTTACGGCGATCAGCGACTGGTGCTTGCTGCGGTAGTGCCAGCGAAGCATCCGCATCGGCAGACCACGGGCGGTGAACAGGCCCAGGATGCTTTCGATGTCGGCGACGCGCGTGCCCCCGTCATCGTCGTCCTCCGGGCCCCCGCCGGTCATCTTGGAGAAGAACGCCGTCGGCGGCAGTTGCTTCGGATCGCCGACCACGACGACCTGCTTCGCGCGGGCGACCGCGCCGAGGGCGTCGACGGGCTGGATCTGGCTGGCCTCGTCCATGACAAGCAGGTCGAAGTCGAAGATACCGGGAGTGAGGAACTGCGCCACCGAAAGCGGGCTCATCATGAAGACGGGCTTGAGCGCCTGAACAGCGGGGGCCGCCTTCTCCATCAGCCGCCTGATCGGCATGTGACCGCGCTTCCTGGCGATCTCGGCGCGGAGCACGCCCAGCGGCCCGACCGAACCGCCGTCGCGCGCTGGCACCTTCTCGTGATGTGCCCGGACGACCTCGAAGCTCGCACTCGCGATGCGTTGCCGGTCCATGTCGGCGAATTCGCGGGCCAGCCTGCCGTGGAGCGTGCCGTCGAAGGTGCCGAGTTCCGCATCGGCGCGGATTTGATCGGCGTAGACGGTTTCGTAATATGCCATCTCGAACGCGGACACCGCGCCGTTGGTCGTTAGCCGTCCGTCACCAAGCCTAACGACGACGTCCTCGCATCCGAGCGTGATCGCGCGCCCTGAGCGATCGCGATAAGCGGTCCACTGGAAGAGCTGCTCTCCGGATGTCCGCCAGCGTTCCATGTGGCGGCTCACCGTTTCGAGCGGAACCTCGGCGAAGGTTTTCGCCGCCAGTGCCGCGGCCATATCGATATGAAGATCATCTGCCAGGGACTGCAGGTCCGCCCCCAACGACGAGGCCTCGGCACCGAGCTTCGCGGCCGCATCGGCTGCGGTCTGCCGGTCGGGAACGCGGCTGGCCAGCAGGCGGATGTCGCCGTTTGCGCTGATCCAATCGGCGGCGAACCTGAGGTCGCTCCACTCGGACGACGTGCTGCGCCATGCCGTGCCGAAGGCGGACGTCCCGAGATCATGCAGATCGCGCAGCTTCGCCGCCTTCGACTGCAATTCGTCGAGTTCGGCCAGCCGCGCTCTACGAAGATCGAGGTCGTTCGGCACTTTGACGAACGTCGCCTCCGTAGCTGAGTCGGCGGAACGGATGCGGACGATAAAGGTGAGTAGGGCAGGGAGATTGGCGCGTTCGGCCGCGAGGGCATCGCCGAATGCGATCGGCTGTGAGGAACCCAGCGCTGCCCACAGCCGCTCGACGGGCGGAGAAACCTGATGCAACAGTTCGGCTGCGCGCTTCGCCCGGATGCCCACTTCGGTCCTGTCCGGCCGCCGAGCCGCCACGAGACGCGGCTCGTCCCCGAGTCCGCGTAGCGAGCGCATCCAGTCGACGATGTGGCGGAGCGGTCCTGCGCTTGATCTGATCCCGCGCCAATCCGACCCGAACGCAGAACGTGCGAACGCTTCCTCTCCCTCAATCGTCCGCTTGGCGGCCTGCCCGGCTGAAAGGGCATCCAGAAGGACCAGAGTGTCGGGGAGCGGCGTGTTTTGCTCGGTCATGACCGAGCGCACGAGGGCGTTGGCGCGACGCCAGTCGCCGCTGAAGAATCGGAAGAAGCTGGTACCGTGCGAGGCCAGGGTCGACCGGGCGGCAGACAGATCAAGGTCCCAGGACGCGACGGTGAGCCGGCCGTCGACGGTGAAGACCGCCTGCTCGTGAGCCGCCACGGCGTCGACGAGGTCGGACGCACGTTCCAGGCCGGCGATCCAGACGTCGGATGCGAAGGCCTCGGCGTCGCCTTCGGGCGCTTCGGCGACGCGTTCGGCGACGGCGGCCATGCGGCGCGCCCCGTCCAGCGTATTCGGCGTATCTCGCGTCATGGCACGGGCGAGCGCCTCCGCCTCGGCCTGCAGCCGCGGCAGGAGATTGAAGAGCGTCTCCACGTCGCGAAAGTCTTCCGGCGAGAAGCCGGACGGCAGGATCGCGAGGGTGGCGATGGTTTCCGCGAGGTCTGCAGTCCAACCGGCGTCCACGACGAGGTCCGCCAATTGACCTCGCAGATAGGAGTGCCGCTGTCCTGACGCGATCAGCCTTTCGATGTCGTCCAAGCGGTCCGTCCAGACGGCTTCGGCGAGCGCGGCGGCGTCCAGATCCGGTGCACCTGCCACGCGTTTAGCCAGCGTCAGCAGCGGCTCAAGGTCAGCAAGGGATCGGGGTGGCGAGGTTTCCATGGTGGAAGCGAGGGCAGCCCCGGCCTCGTCGAAGGACGTCAGGCGAGCGAGAATGGCGGCGATCCGGTCCTCGAGGCGCTCCACGTCGGTCGGCAGGATCGACGAGAGGCCCACGCCGCGCCAGGCATGATCCGCAGGCCGACCGATCACGTCGATGCGCTCTGCCAGGTCGCGGATCACGTCGTGTCGCTCGGCGAAGTCGTCGGCAGACCAGGTTTCCGGTGCGATCAGGACGATGTCGTTGGGCTTCTCGCCGTCGAGGCGGAGGCGGCTGAGCTGACCGACGACCTGGAACGGCGTCAGGCCCGATGCCTCGTGCGGCGCGTGCATGCGCCGGGCGTGGTCGTTCAGACGGTCGCGCGCGGCGGTCAGCCGCGCATGGAGGCTGCCGGGATCCTGATGCCGGGGTGCGCCGAGTTCCCAGGTGCGCCGGAGTTCTTCGAGTAGAGCCTTCTTGTTCGCCTTGTTGCTGTGAAGTTCGAGGCAGGCGTCGCCCACGCCCGTCGCGTCGAGTCTACGCTTGACGACCTCCAGCGCAGCCATCTTCTCGGCAACGAACAGAACTGTCTTTCCGTCGGCCACGGCGGAGGCGATGATGTTGGCGATGGTCTGGCTCTTGCCGGTGCCCGGCGGTCCCTGGATGACGACGTCACGCCCGCGCCGGACCTCGTGCACGGCAAGCGCCTGCGAACTGTCGCTGTCCACGATGTGGAGCATTTCCGACGGCGGGATGAACGGATCGATGTTAGCGTCCTCGGGAACCATGCCCTCGGCGCCGGCAAAGCCGTCCGAGAGGAGGCCGCGGACGAGATCCCGGTCGGTGATCCTGCCGCCCTCCGGCCAGGTCTGCGGGTCCAAGTCGCGATACATCAGGAACTTGGCGAAGGAGAAGAAGCCGACGGCGACGACGTTGGGCTGGACCTCCCAGCCGGGCTTAGCCGACACGGCGTCGGCGACCTCAGCGAAATAGGCGCCCGGATCGAAGGTGTCGCCCGCCTCGAAGGCGGGCAGCCGGATGCCGTGAATGCGATCGAGGAACGCCTCGAGCGAGAGGTTGGAGGCATAATCCTCCTGCCGCATGCGCAGCTTGAACTTCTCGCCGGCGTTGCCTCGTTCCAGTTGCACAGGGACGAGAACGAGCGGTGCGAACCGCACGTTCGCCGCATTATTGGGATCGATCCACTTCAGCGCGCCGAGCGCGAGATAGAGGATGTTGACGCCCTGTTCCTCCTCCAGTGTGCGCAAGAATGCTGCGTTCGCCATGCATATGCATCTTGGAACACAAGAAATAGCATGGTTGATATTTCAGGAGGGGATATGAAGGCGAACAGGATCGCGGACTATCGCGTGACCAGGCTTCAGTTCCGACGCGATCGCAAGGTCGGCGACTCGCAGGTCGGCGCGACCCAAGCCAATATCGTCGCCCTCGAACTGATCGACGAAGTGGGGCGCGTGGGCCTTGGCTTCGTGCAGGTGCTGTTCCAGCCGCTGCTGCCGGAAGCGACCATCGCCTGGGCCTTCGGGCAGGAGGTCTTTCCCATGCTGGTGGGGCAGGAAGCCGGGGCGCTGGCGTTGCGCGTCGGGCGACCACGCGGCGGCAATGTACGCAAGATGCTGGTGCCGTTCGAGGAGGCGATCCAGCATGCAGTATGGGACTTGTTCGCGCAAAGCAGCGGCCTGCCGCTCTGGAAGTTGCTGGGGGCGCAGCGCGACTCGGTTCCGGTCTATGCCAGCGGCCTCGACTTTCATCTGTCGGATCATGATTTCACGGAGCTGTTCGGTCGGGCCGCACAGGCGGGCTATCGGGGATATAAAATCAAGGTCGGCCACCCGGAGATCGAACGGGACCTGCACCGCCTAGACCTATTGAAGAAAGCGACCGGCGATGACGGGCGGCCGGTGATGATCGACGCCAACGAGGCCTGGACCGCCGCCGAGACCCGCGCCGCGCTCGCCCTGTTCGAGCGGGCGGGGCACCGCATCTACTGGATCGAGGACCCGATCCCGCGCGACGATTTCGACGGGCTGCGGCGATTGCGGCTCGCCTGTCCCGACACCCGCGTCAACAGCGGCGAGTATCTGGACCTGTCGGGCAAGCGCAAGCTGCTCCAGGCCGAGGCGTGCGACATGCTGAATGTCCATGGCCAGGTCAGCGACGTGATGCGCGCTGGCTGGCTGGCGGGGGAGCACAATGTCGAGGTGACCTTCGGCAACAGCTTCCTGGAAATCGGCGTCAACATGGCGCTGGCGCTGCCGGGCGTCCGGTGGCTGGAATATAGTTTCCAGAATTTCGAGCATCTGGTCGAGGAGCCCTATGCGATCCGCGATGGCCTGATCCACGGCCATGATCGTCCCGGCCATGGCCTGCGGTTGAGCGAGGCGGTGCGGACCCGGTGTCGCACGCCCGAGCCGCTGGACGAGGCGGCGCTGCCGCCCGCGCCGCGCTGGGAACGCCCGGCATGAGCGTTGGGCTGACCCCGTCGCTCGAGGAGCCCGCCGCTGTGGTCGCCGCGGCGACCGACGACGCGGCGGGGCCGACGCCTTTCGTGACGGGCCGTCGCAAGTGGGTGCTGCTGGTGTCGCTGGGCGTCGTGTTCTTCACGCTGCTCACCCTGTACGCATCCTGTCTGGGGGTGCTGCTGCCCAACCAGATCCAGAATATCGATCCGGCGGGCAAGGCGAAGACGCTGGGCATCATCTATGCCATCACCTCGGTCTTCAGCACCTTGACGACCCCGATCGCGGGGGCGCTGTCGGACAGGACGCGCAGCCGGTTCGGGCGGCGCACGCCCTGGATCGTCATCGGCGCGACCATCGGCGGGGTGGCGATCATCCTGACGCCTTATGGCGGCGGGCTCGTGGGGATCACCGCGATCTGGCTGGTGTCGGTCGTCACCCTCAATTCGATGCAGCCCGCGATCACGACATTGGTGGCCGACCGCTTTCCGCCCGAGGAACGGGGACTCGCATCGGGCGTCGTCGGCGGCGCGATGACGGCGGGGGTGTCGTTCGGCACCTTCTTTGCAGGGACGCTGGCGAGCCGGATCCCGCTGGCCTACGGCATCGTCGGCACGGCGATCATCGTCGTGTGCCTGGCGTTCGTGGTGATCAATCCGGAGCCGCGTGTCGCCCTGCCGCCCGCCACGCCGCTGAAGCTGGGGGCGTTCCTGAAAGGCTTCTGGATTTCCCCGCGCGACCATCCCGACTTCGCCTGGGTGTTCCTGGGCCGGTTCGCCATCTATATGGGCTATCAGGCGATCCTGACCTATCTGCTCTATATCCTGCAGGACCATATCGGGATGAGCCAGGCCAGCGCGAACCGGATGATCGCCAGCATGTCGATCATCACTTTCGTTGCGCTGGTCGTCTCGGGGCTGGGGTCGGGCGTGCTGTCCGATCGACTGGGACGGCGAAAGCCGCTGGTCTTCCTCGCCAGCCTCGTCATGGCGGCGGCGGTGGCCATGCCGCTGATCGTGCCGACGGCGCAGGGCATGTTCGCCTATGCGGTGCTGATCGGCCTGGGATATGGCGCGTTCATGTCGGTCGACCTGGCGCTGATGACGCAGGTCCTGCCCAAGCCCAAGCCGGGCGCGGAGGATGCGACCGGCAAGGACCTGGGCATCCTGACCACCGCCGTCAACGTGCCCCAGATCCTCAGTCCGGTGATGGCCGCCGCGCTGCTGTCCTCGACGGGCAACAACTACACCGTGTTGTTCATGGTGTCGGGCGTCTTCGTGCTGGTCGGCTCCTTCCTCGTCCTGCCGATCCGGTCGGTCCGCTGAGATGACGTCGATCGCAGGCCAGGAGCCGCCTTTTCCCGAACCTTCGGCAGGAGATACCCCATGACATCGCGTTTCGCCGGAGCCGGGCTCCTGCTGCTGTCCATGCCCCTGGGCGCGGCGGCCCAGCAATTGGCGCCCGCACCCGCCATCCCATCGGCGCAGGCGGCGGGAATACCCAATTCGCACGAGTCCTTCAGCGCGATCTCGCTTCCCGTGCCGCCCGCCGCCATTCCCGTCATCCTGCGAGTATCGCCGCAGGGCGACGATGCGGGTGACGGATCGGCGGCGCACCCGTTCCGCACGTTGGAGCGCACGCAGCAGGCGGTGCGGCGGATCAATGCCGATCACGACGTCACGGTCGAATTGGCGGACGGGGTCTATCCCCTGGCCGCGCCTTTGCGCTTCACGGCGGTGGATGGCGGGCAGGGCGGGCATGTCGTCCGCTGGACGGCGGCGGCGGGGGCGCGGCCCGTGCTGTCGGGCGGCATGGCGGTCGGTGGCTGGACGCTCGCCGACCGGGCGCGGGATATCTGGGTGGCGGAGGTGCCGCGCGGCCTGGACCCGCGCCAGCTTTGGGTGGCGGGCCGCATGGCGCAGCGCGCCCATGTCCCGATCCCCCGCAGCGCTGTCGCCTTCACCGCCACCGGCATGACCATCGTCGATCCGGCGTGGCGCTTCTTGGCGAGCCTGCCCGATCAATCGCGTATCGAGGTCGAGCAGACCGGCTTCTTCACTGATCGCCGCGCGGTGGTCGATGGAATCGAGGGCGATACGATCCGGATGCAGCAGCCCGGCTGGCGCAACAATCTGATCGGCTATGACACGCTCGCCCGGACGCTGGCGGGGGACAAGGGGCGGCTGTTCCTGGTCAACTCGCTCGCCTTCCTGCGCGAGGGCGGGCAGTGGTTCGTCGATCCGGCGGCGGGCAAGCTCTATTACAAGCCGCTGCCGGGCGAGGATATGGCGCGGATCGCGGTCGTGCTGCCCCGGCTGGAATCACTGGTGTCGATCGCGGGCAGCTATGACCGCCCGGTGGCCGACCTAGCGTTCGATGGGCTGGCGTTCCGCCACACCAGTTGGCTCGCCCCCTCCGGTGCGGAGGGCTATGCCAGCCAGCAGAGCGGCTCCTATCTTGCGGGGTGGATACCGGGTTTCCCGGAGGACCCGATCCGCGATTGCAGCTGGGGATGCTGGGCGTTCGAGACGATGCGCAACCGCTGGCGCCAGCAGCCCGCCGCCGTGCAGGTCGCGGCGGCGGTGCGCGTGACCTTCGACCGTGCCGAGTTCACCCAATTGGGGCAGGTGGCGCTGGGCATCGGCAACAATCCGGAGGCCAATGACAGCGGCGTCGGATATGGCGCGGCGGGGGTCGAGGTGCGTCGCAGCCGCTTCGGCCAACTGGCGGGCGGCGCGATCATGGTCGGCGGCATCCTGCCCGACGCGCATCATCCGCCCCGCCCCGAAATGGGCGTGCGCAATGTCGTCATCGCCGACAATCTCATCGAAACCGTGTCGCAGGATTATAAGGAACAGGCTGCGATCCTGGTCACCTATGCGGCGGGTACGGTCGTCACGCATAACGACGTCTCCGATGCGCCCTATGACGGGATCGACATCGGCTGGGGCTGGGGCGTCAACGATCCGGGCGGCAGCGGCGCCTATCGCACCCGGACGCGCGGCTATTACGACCAGCCCGGCAACATCGTGTACGACACACCGACGATCCTGCGCGACACGGTGGTGCTCGGCAACCGGGTGCACAAGGTCAAGCAGTGGTTCGCCGATGGGGGCGCCATCTATCACCTGTCCGCCGATCCGGGCGCGCTGATCGCGGAGAATTACGTCTATGACGTGCCCGGCGGCATCGGTCTCTATCTCGACGAAGGGTCCCGCTATGTCACCGTCCGCCAGAATGTCATCCAGGGGGTGGGCGTGTGGCTGAACGCGAACACCATGGACAGCTATCGCCCGCACCGCACCACGTTGGACAATGTGGCGACGGGCAACTGGTATGATGGCGGCCGCCTGAACGGGTCCTGGGACGCCTATATGAACAACCGGCTGATCGACAATGTGAAGGTCGCACCCGGCCAGTGGCCCGGCCCGGCCCACGCGGTGATCGATGCGTCGGGCCCGCGCCCGGATAAGCCGCGATGAGTCCTCCCGGGGAATATCAACCGGTTGCAGCCGGTGGCGAGGGCCGTCGCAAAGCGATAGGGGGCAAGGCCATGAAGAAGACCGTCTCCGCCAAACGCCCGCGCACCCGATCCGCCAAGGCCAAGGAACCGACGGACTCCGGTCGCCGCCTGGGGGAGATGGCCTATCGCCGCATCCTGGAAGGGCTGTTCGACCGGCGCATTTCGGCGGGATCGTTCATCTCGCAGGGCGAGTTGATGCAGTTGCTCGACCTGCCCGTCCAGCCGCTGCGCGATGCGCTGCGCGTGCTGGAAACCGAGGGCATTTTGAAGATCCATGCCCGATCGGGCATCGAGTTCCTGAAGGCCGATCTGGAGCTGGCGCGCTCCACCTATCAGTTCCGTTCGATCATCGAGCGGTCGGCGGCGCGCACCTATGCCGAAACCGCCGAGACGGGTGAGATCGCGCAACTGATCGCCGATCACCGCGCGCTGCTCGAAAGGCTGCAAGACGGCGCGTCGGTGGAGAGCACGGCGGAGGAGATGGAGTCGCTGGAACAGCGTTTTCACGGCAGCATCATCGCATCGTTGCGCAACCCGATGATCGAGACCACGGCGCGGCGGCTGAAGAACTATGTAGCGGTGATCCGGCTCGACCTGACCGCGACGCCGCCGCGCATGATCCGCACCATCCGCGAGCATCTGGATGTGCTGGAGGCGTGCCTGGCGCGCGATCCGGCGGCGGCAGAGGCGGCGCTCACCCATCATTTCCAGGCGGCGTTGCAGCGCATTCTCGGCATGGTGTGATCAAATGTCGGGAAGGCCGGTCGGCGGGTGCCCTTACCATTTGGTCCGCAGCGTCAGGCCATAGGTCCGGGGATCGCCCAGCGTCCCCGAAATCGCACCCGTGTTGTTGGCCGCCAGCGACAGATAATAGGTCGAGTCCGTCACGTTCCGGCCCCAGAACTGAATGTCATAGCGACCGTCCAGCGACCGGATGCCGAACCGCAGGTTCAGCAGCTCATAGCCCGAAATGTTGGAATAGCGGCTGAGGCTGGCGGTGCTGTTGCTACCCGAGCGATAGCTATAGTCCGACCCGGCATAAAGCTCGGCCTCATGACCGAAATTCACGCCCAGCGGCGTGCGGACCTCTCCACCGGCGGAGGCGGCCCAGCGCGAGACGCCGGGCAGGCGCTGTCCGCTCAGGTCGCAGAGTGTCCGCCCGGTGATCTCGATGGGGCAGGGGGCGTTGGCGTAGGAGATGTAGCGCGCATCGTCATAGGTGCCCGATCCATACAGCGTCAGCCAGCGGGTCGGCGTCGCGCGGACATCGGCCTCGATCCCGCGCGTGCGGACCTTGGCGGCATTGGTGAAGAAGCTGACCCCGTTCCGCTCCACGTCGACGATGGTGGTCTGGTAATCCTTCACATCGGTCCAGAAAGCGGCGACGTTCGCGGTGACGCGCCCGTCCGCCCATGTGGTCTTGGCCCCGACCTCATAGCTGTCGATCGTCTCGGGACGGATCACGGGGTTGGCGGCGAACTGGCCGGTGGTGGTGATGTTGGCGAGGTTCAGGCCGCCGAACTTGTTGCCCCGGGCATAGGTGGCATAGGCCAGGATCGGTGCCGCGACCTTCCACGACAGGGTCGCCTGCCCCGATAGCCGACCCGCCTCGGTCCGGGCTTCGTAATAATTGGCGACGCCGTAGCGGGCCCGGATGGCCTGCGCCGCGGCCTGCTGCGCCGCCGTCAGTCCGGCCAGCGACGCGCCCGTCGCCGTCTGGTCGAAATAGCCGGACTTGGTTTCATAGGTATAGCGAAGGCCGGTGGTCAGATCGACCGCGTCGGTGATGTGCCAGATGGTCTGAGCGAAGGCGGCATAGCTGTCGGTGACGGGCCGCGATTGGCTGACGACGTTATAGCCGTTCAGCGCCGCCGCCCCGACCGCCGCATTGGTGGTCGGCGGCAGGAACCAGTCGGCGGCGCGGGTGCCATAGCGGTTGACCGCCTCCGCCTCGATCGACTGGTAGAGATAATAGAGCCCGGCGACATAATCGACACGGCGGTTCCCGTTGGAGGCGATGCGCAGTTCCTGGCTGACCTGGCGCTGCTCGTTGCTCTGGTGGAAGTCCGCGCCCGCATCGATGCTGGTGCCGTCACCGTCATTGTGCGGATACCAGTTCCACGCGCGATAGGCGGTGACCGAGGTCAGCGTGGCGGGGCCTATATCCCAATCGGTGGTGACGTTCACCCCGTGCTGGTTCATCCGGTAGCGCGGGTTGGCGTCGGTGTCGGTCGTCCGAAGCGCGGGATCGGCGGCGACGGGGCTGTATCCCAATCGGGCGGCTCGGTCGTAATAATTGTTCGGGAACAGCGTGCCGTTGTCGTAATTGCGGATCGCGCCGAGCAGGATATTGCCCGCCGTGAAGCTGTTCTGCCGCCCCCAATCGCCGATGATCCGCAAGCTGAGGGTATCGGTCGGCTTGTAGAGCAACTGACCGCGCAGGTTGAGGTCGTGGAAGTCCTGCCCATAGCGTCCGTCGAAGCGATTGCGGGTAAAGCCGTCGCGGTCGGTCTTCGACACGAACAGCCGCGCCGCCAGCGTGTCGGTGAGCGGCCCCGAGACATAGGCGTGAAGCTGTCGGAAATCATAATTGCCCAGGCTGGCATCGCCGCCCGCCTGCCAGTCGAAAGTCGGCTGTTTCGTCGTCACGACCACGGCCCCCGCCGAGGTGTTCTTGCCGAACAGCGTGCCCTGCGGCCCGCGCAGCACCTCGATACGCTCCAGATCGGCGAGGTCGAACACCGTCTGGCCGGGGCGCGCCAGATACACGCCGTCCAGATAGACACCGACCGCCGGTTCCAGCCCGTCATTATAGACCGCGACATTGTTGCCCAGGCCGCGAATGTTGATGCTGGTGTTGCGCGGATTGGTGTTGGTGACGACCAGGCTGGGGGTCAGTTGCTGAAGGTCGCGCAGGTTGAAGGTGCGGGTGGATTCGATCTGCGCCGATCCGAAGGCGTTGATCGCGATCGGCACGTCCTGGCTCTTCTCGGTCCGGCGGCGTGCGGTGACCAGGATATCGTCGGACTGGGCCACCGGTTCTGCGACCGAACCTGGTTCATCGACTGTGCTGGGCGCGACCAGCGCGTGCTGCGCCGGCGCGGGTGTCGTCAGGATCATCGCGCCCGCCAGCAGGGCTGCACGGCGGCCAGGAGCGTTCGGTATCGGCATCAGCAAGTCCTCGGACGGTGGCGGGGAGCGCGGCAGGCGCCGCCCGCATAGGGCTATGAATGTCGTTGACCGAAGCGAACGAAGTAATTCCTATCGGAGTAGTAGAGAATGTTCATTGTCCCCCGGCCGGTGCTGGCTATGCCAGGCGTGCAGCCGCGTGAGCGGCCCGAAAGGGAAAGACTATGATCGGCGGAAAATTCCTGGCAGTTGCCCTCCCGGCCTTGATCTTGGCCACGCCGCTTCTGGCGGAGCCGGTGCCCGGCAGTCCGGCGGAGGCGGCTCCGCAACAGGCGCCCAAGGACGCGCCCAACTTCCTGGTCATCGTCGCGGACGATCTCGGCTGGTCCGATCTGGGTGCGTTCGGGGGCGAGATCGCGACCCCCAATCTGGATGCGCTGGCGCTCTCGGGCGTGCGCTTCACCGGCTTCCACACCGCGCCGACCTGCTCGCCGACCCGATCGATGCTGATGAGCGGGGTCGACAATCACGAGGCGGGGCTGGGCACCATGGCGGAGTTGCTGGGCCCGGTGACGCGCGGGCAACCGGGCTATGAGGGGTATCTGAACGACCGCGTCGCCTCTATCGCCGAATTGCTGCGCGCGGGCGGCTATGCCACGCTGATGGCGGGCAAATGGCATCTGGGCCTGACCCCCGACCGCGAGCCCGCCGCGCGCGGGTTCGAGCATAGCTTCGCGCTGCTCCAGGGCCTGTCCAACCATTTCGGCGCCGACCAGAACGAGGCCTGGACCAAGGCCGGGCTCGCCCCCAGCTACCGCGACGACGGCAAGCCTGCGGCCTTGCCCAAGGGTGCCTATTCGGCGGATTATTTCGCCGACCGCCTGATCGGCTATCTGGACGCCTCGGCCAAGGCGGGGGACAAAAGGCCCTTCTTCGCCTATCTGCCCTTCACCGCGCCGCACTGGCCGCTACAGGCCCCGGCGGAGACGATCGCCAGATATAAGGGGCGGTACGATGCGGGCTATGAAGCGCTGCGGGCCGAGCGGCTCGAGCGGCAAAAGGCGCTGGGTCTGGTCCCCGCCGATGCGGTGGCGCATTCGGTCGAATTGGCTCGTCCCTGGGCGTCGCTGAGTCCCGAGGAGCGCGCGGTCGAGGCGCGCAAGATGGAGGTCTATGCCGCGATGGTCGACCGGATGGACCAGAATGTCGGTCGCGTCATCGCCGCGTTGAAGGCGCAAGGGCGGCTCGACAACACGGTCATCCTGTTCTTCGCCGACAACGGCCCCGAGGGCAATGATATCAAGGCACCCAGTCCCCGGTTCAAGGTCGGCTCACCCGATGCGGCCCTGCCGCCCGCCGAGGCGCTGGGCATCGACAACAGCCTGGACAATATCGGCAAACCGACCAGCTATGTCGGCTATGGCCCCGGCTGGGCACAGGCCAATTCGGTGCCCTCCTGGCTGGTGAAGGGCTATACGACGGAGGGCGGCATCCGGGTCAGCGCCTTCGCCGCCGGGCGCGGGGTGAAGGGCGGCGGGCGGATCGCCAATGCCAATCTGGACGTTCGCGACGTCGCGCCGACCTTGCTCGACTATGCGGGGCTTCGTCAGCCCGGCACGTTCGCGGGCCATGCGATCCTGCCGCATGAAGGGCATAGCCTGCGCCCCGTTCTTGCCGCCAACGCGAACGGCGTGCGCTCCGCCGACGAGACGCTGGGTTACGAGCTGTTCTTCCGCCGGGCGCTGCGCAAGGGCGACTGGAAGGTCGTCTTCCTGCCCGCCCCGACCAACAATTATACGCGCGGCGGGGTCAGCACCGGGCGATGGCAATTGTTCAACGTGGCGACCGATCCCGGCGAAACCAAGGACCTCGCCGCCGCCGAACCCCGGCGGCTCGCCGATCTGGTCGGCGCGTATGAACGCTATGCCCAGGCGAAGGGCGTGGTGCCGCTCCCCGCCGATGCGCAGGCACCCGCACCGGCGGCACGGCCATGAGGATCGCGGCGGCGCTGCTACTGGGTCTGGCGGCCAGCGTGACGCTGGGCGCGCGGGCGGCGGAGCCGGTGCGGCGCTGCATCGCGCGGGATGGGATCGTGACCGTTGCGGCAGGCACGGTGCTGCTGGGGGAGGATGGTACGGATCGGCCGGGACGGGCGGTGCCTGTCGCGGCGTTCCGCATCGATGCGCATGAGGTGACCAACCGCCAGTTCGCGGCCTTCGTCGCGGCGACCGGCCATCGCACCCGTGCCGAGCGGGAAGGGGCCTCGGCGCTGTTCGTCGCGCCGACCCAGCCGGTGTCGCTGGACGATGCGTCGCGCTGGTGGCGCTGGACCAAGGGGGCGGACTGGCGGCATCCCAATGGGCCGGGCAGCGACCTGACAGGGCGCGCGGACGAGCCGGTCGTCCATGTCGACCGCGACGATGCCGCCGCCTATGCGCGGTGGGCGGGCGGCGCGCTGCCCAGTACCGAGCAATGGGAACGGGCGGCACGCGGTAATCAGAACGCCGCTCGCGATCCGGTCGAATGGGCCTTCGACCATGGGAAGCCCCGCGCCAATGTCTGGGAGGGGGTGTTTCCGATCCGCGATACCGGTGATGACGGCTATGCGGGAATCGCGCCGGTCGGCTGTTTCGAGGCGAACGACCTGGGGCTCTACGACATGGTCGGCAATGTCTGGGAATGGGTGGCGGGCGACGGGCAGGTCGGGCTGGTCAAGGGCGGGAGCTATCTGTGCGCGATGAACTATTGCGCCAATTTCCGACCCGCCGCCTATCAGGCGCAGGAGCGTGACCTGCCGACATCGCATATCGGGTTTCGCGTGGCCTATCCCGCGGCACCCGATCATCGGCTGGATCGGCGGGAATAGCCGATCCCCGATCCGCAGGTGCGACCATCGCCGCACCTGCGGGGACCGGTCGATCCTATTTCCGGGCGAACTTCCCCGTCGCCGCATCCTGCCTCAGCCGGGCGATCGCCTGCCTGGTCCGTTCGAGTGCGGTGTCCAGCTTGGCTTCGTTGCTCAACTGGTACGGCTTTTGTTCGATGAGCGAGCGCAGTCGGCCCTTCATATCCGCCACATCCCATTCCCCGCTGCGGGGACGGGCCCGCTTGCCCGCCTTTATGCCGACACGGTGCAGGCCTTCCTTGATCGCGCCCTTGATGATGCGGAGCGAGGTGGAGCGTTTCGGCGCATAGACGTCGCGCACCGAATGGAACGTCATCGCCATGCCCAGCGACGCCGCCCAATCGCACCATTTGGAGGTTTCGAAGCCCGGTGCGATCCCCACCGCGATCCAGGGCGTGCGGAACGCGTCGGCGACGATCGCGCCGTGCATGGCCTCGGTGATCAGGCCCTCCAGGCGTCCGATGCGCCGCACCGTCCCCTTCGCCTCGTCGCGCGGATTGATGAACTCCAGTCCGAGTTCCCTGGTCGTCTTTTCCCAGTCCCAGTGATCCAGGCTCCAGATATGCGGCATGAAGCCGATGCCCCGCCGGGGCCCCAGATCGGAGAATTCGGGAAAGTCGCGCAGCAGCATCGCCGGGTCGGTCAGCACGGTTTCCTGGCCCAGCCCCGAATAGGCGGCGGTCAGCGGCCCCCGGACGCCATAGATATGCCACTTGTCATCGAGATGAGGCGGACCGCCGGCCTTGCCGCCGCCGCTGCCGATCACGATCTTCTGGCTGTCGGCGGGCAACTGGTCGGTGAACCAGCGGCTGAATATCGTGCCCATGCCCAGCAGGATCGTCGAATCGTCATCGTCGAGCAGACCCGGGGCCACCTCGTCCCAGAACCACTCGTTCAGATCGTCGCCGAAGTTGCCGTGCGATCCGGGTCGTGAATATTCCAGCTTCATATCGGCCCCTTATGGTTGATGGCTTGGTCTTCAGCAGATGATGAACGGGCGTGCGGATTTCGGACGATGCGGTGTCCAACGTGAAACCCCGGAGCCTCTTGGCCTCTCGTCCTATGCCGTAAACCGCATTTGCGACGAATGGCCGCCTTGTCGCCGCTGAAAGCCGGATGCGCAAGGGCTTGGACCCGGTTCGGTCGCAACGACCGGGGCCCAGATGACCGATTCCGGGACTATGCGCGATCCGCCGGATCGTCCGCCGAAAGGGGTGGGGGATTCACTCCATGACCGACAACAGGTCGTCGACGCTGCCGGTCGCGAAGGCGGTATATTGGTCCCCGATCGCATAGGGCAGCAGGATGCGACGTTTGTGGAGTAGCGCGCCGCAGCTATAGGTGACGTTGGGCACATAGCCGCCCCGCTGCTCGGCGGAGGGGAAGAGCAGGGGCGAGTGGGTCCGGCCCAGCACCTTGGCCGGGTTGTCCTTGTCGAGCAGGCAGGCACCGACGCAATAGCCCCGGATCATGCCGACGCCGTGGGTGAAGACCAGCCAGCCCTCATCGATCTCGATCGGTGAACCGCAATTGCCGATCTGCACGAACTCCCACGGATATTTGGGACCCATGATGCGCATCCCTTCGTCCCATATGTGCAGGTCGTCGGAATAGAGCAGCCACAGGTTCACATTGTCCTGCCGCCCGATCATCGCGAAGCGGTCGCCGATCCGGCGGGGGAACAGCGCCATGCCCTTATATTCCGCCAAGGCCCCGGCCAGGGCGCGCATTTCGAAGCGCTGCTGGTTGATCCCGCGCAACATCTCCGAACGGGCGATATTGCCGTCGAAGGCCGTATAGGTGCCGATCAGGCTTTCCACCCCGTCATGGTCGGTGAAACGCACCAGCCGCAGATCCTCGACACCCTGGCGCTGGCTGGGCAGGATGGGGAAGATCACCGTCTCGGACACGTCCGCGCTGTCGTCGGCGAGCATCCGGACCCAGCCGCCCTCTTTGCTCTCGATCCGGGGCGGCACGCCTTGCGGGCTCGGCGGATCGACGACGAGGCCGGTGCCGCCATCCCAACTGCCGGTGCGAAAGGTGACCGAGGAGATATGCCCCTCGCCGACGCCGCGCAGCGACAGGAGGAAGCGGATATCTTCGCCATCGGGGTTCTGGTCGGGCACGGTCACGATGCTGGGGTTGAACAGGGCGGCGGATTCGAACGCATATTCCTGGCTGAAATAGGCGCCGAGCAGCAGGCGGTCGCGCTTTTCCCCGATGGCGATATCGCCCAGATCGTCCTTCACCTCGTCGAAGCGGCGGAGAAAGACGCCGTCGACGTTGGGATGCCTTTTCTCCATCGCGGCTTGCAGCAGTTCCAGCATCCGGTCGCGCGTCTCCGCGTCCAGCGCCATGACGCGCCGCGCCACATCCTGCGCACGGGTCGGTTTGCGATCGAAGGCGGCCGGATAGCCGAAGCTGAACGGCCGAAGCACGGTGCGCGAGGGATCGGGTTTGAGTTCGACGTCCAGTTTCGTGAAGACATCTGCGGCATTCATCGGCTTTGCCTCTCGTTCGACGGTCCCTCGCCGACGATAAAGTCCCGCTGGTCGATTTGATCCTCCGCCGGTCGTGAAACGGGCGAGGGGCCGGCACGGGGGGAGCGACCTTCTTCCTGGTCCGTTCCGCCCGCCGGTCGTTCAGACCTTGAGGATGATCCCGCGCCGGTCGAGCGCCCAGCCGAATGCGCAGCAGATCAGCGTATAGGCGAGCGCGCAGAGCAGCGACCCGACCGGCCCCGGCGCGAGTCCCTGGAACAGCGTCTCGCCGACCCAGGTGTACAGGCCCGTATCGGGCCGGACATGGATCAGCTCCAGCGCGACGACCAGCAGTTCGGAGAAGAGATAGATGGCCAGCGGATTGCGCCCCAGCATTTGCAGGAAGGACCGCCCGAAACGGACGCCGCGCACCTCGACCAGCCATAGCGCCACGCCCAGCAGGATCAGGTCGATCCCGACCGTCAGCGCGACGAACGACCCCGTCCACAGCTTCTTGCCGATCGGCAGCACGGGCGACAGCAGCAGCGCGACGATGACCAGCCCCGCCCCGATCGCCGCCAGCCGCCCGACCGTGGCCATGTGCTTGCCCCAACGCTGGATGGCGAGACCGGCCAGATAGCCCGCGATCACATTGGCGGTGGCGGGCAGGGTGCCGAGCAGTCCCTCGGGATCGAAGCCGTGATCCTTGGTATAGAGATGCGCTGGGCCGATCAGCCACAGGTCGAACAAGGTGCCCGCATTCCGGTATCGCCCGAACGCCTCGCCCGCCGGGCTGAGCCCGACCAGGATCGCCCAGTGCGCGATGACGAGCCCGATCACGACCCACAGCAAATGGCTGGGCCGCAGATAACGTGCGCAGAGTGCCCCCAGCAGATAGCAAAGCGCGATACGTTGGAGCACGCCGGTCAGCCGCGTGTCGGCGAAGGGCTTGGCGACCCAGCTTCCATCCGCCTGATGGGTGACGAAGGGGAACCAGTACATCAGCACGCCGAGCAGGAAGATCAGCGCGGCCCGCTTGAACACCCGGCGCAGGAAGACGTGCTCCCGCATCGGGCGGGTGAGGGCGAAGCTCATCGCGTTGCCGACCGCGAACAGGAAGGTGGGATAGATCAGGTCGGCCAGCGTGAAACCGAACCACGGCGCATGCTGCAACTGGGTGAAGGCCCCGCCCGCGCCCGCCGTGTTGACGACGATCATCAGGAAGATGGTCGCGCCGCGAAACATGTCGAGCGAGGCGAAGCGCTCCGGCTTGGGCATGGTCGTCGTCACCGGTCGGTCTCCGTCATCAGGGCGCGGGCTTCGGCCACCGGATCGGCAGGCGCGCTGGCCTTATAGGGGCGGGGATCGGCGACCCACGCCTTTTCCCAGTCGAGCAGCTTCGCGGTGAAGGCGGCATCGTCGACGGGCCGCTTGGCCAGGGCGGCGGCGCGGGCCTCGGTCAGATAGCGGGTCCAGCGCGGCAGGTAATAGTGCGCATACATGCCCGCCCAGGCCTTGGACGCATAATCGCCCAGATGGCCGCGCCCGCCCCAGATCGTCACCTGCGCCTTGGCGTTCTGTTCATAGGCAGTCTTTTCAGCAGGGGTGTCGCCATAGGCTCGCGCATCGGCGATCCAACTGGCCAGGCTTTCCTGTTGCCCGCCGATCAGATGGTCGATGGCGAGTGCCAGCGCCTTGATCCGCACCGTCGCCCGGTCCCCGGCGGCGACGTCTCCCTTTTGATAGGCGGCGACGGCGGCCTTGACGCTGTCGTCCAGCGACAGGCTGGCGGCATGGCGGGTCAGGTCGACCAGATCGTAGCGGTAGAGTGGGCTCTGACTATAAGCGGGCGCGAGTTTCAGCATCGCCTCGATCCCGGCACGCAGTTTCGCGCGGTCGCCCGGTTCGGCGGGATAGGTCGGTGCGTCGGCGGCGGGGCGCTTGAAGAAGAGGTACGCGCCCGCCCGTTCGTTCCACCAGCGCGGGGTCCAGTAGCGCACGTCATAGGCGCCCGCGACCACATCCTGCCACGCCGCGACCATCGCCGGGTCGCTGCGGCCATAGCGCGCGGCGGCGTAACGGCTCAGCCAGGGGCCAAGCGCCATGTCGCCGCCCGGCCAGGCGACGTCATAGGCATAGTCATAGACCAGGCTGTTGCTGTGCAGCCCCTCGGGGAACATGCCGAACCCGCGCAGATTCCCGCGCGCCGGATCGGTGAACAGCGCCGCCACGTCCCGGCGGTAGAAATCGGGTGCGCCATAGACCGGGTTGCTGCCGCCATAATTATGGACATAGCCATAGACCCAATTCTTGCCGTCGAAGCCGTTGGTGGTTTTCCAGATGCCGGGATAGCGGTCATTGCCGATGTCGAGGATCAGCATCTTTTCGTCGGGCACATCCTTCAGAAAGGCGGCGATGGCGTCGGGCGTCCAGAATTTCTTGTCCGCGCCGAACAGCCAGCCCTGCATCACCCAGGTCGCCCCCGGCGCGGCGGCGGCGATCGCGGCATAAAGGCGCTGGCCATAGGCGGCCAGCCGGGCGTCGCGAACCTCGCGGGGCAGCGCCGCCGCCTTGGTCGCGGCATCGAGTGCGGGGGTGTTGGCGGTCGCATCGCCGTAAGAGGCATGGGCGGTATCACTGCCGTCCTCGGCGATCGGCGGCACCATCTCGTTGAAGGCATCGGCCAGATAATATCGCCCCGGCCCGTACTCGGCGGTGTAGAGTTCCAGGAACCGCCGGGCGAGCGGCGCGAAGAGCGGATCGGACGGGTCGAGCCAATAGGTCCCCTCGAACCCCTCCCAGGATCGCATCTTGTAGATACGTGCGCTCGGATGCGCCTCGGCAAAGGCCTTGGGCACGTAACCGGCGAAGGCGGGCAGGATCGGGGTCATGCCCAGATCGCGCATCCGGGCGAGGATATGCTTTTGCAGGTCGTGCTTCTTGTCGATCCACCCGGTCGGCAGGGGCGCCCGATACCCCTCGATATTGCCCATGCGCTGCCACGGCAGGAAGGCGGGACCTGAGAAATGCCGCGCGATCTGCGCTTCGCTCAGGCCCTGTTCGCGCCATAGCTTGCGCCAGACATAATCCTGCCCCTCCATGGCGAGCGGCATGTCGACGCCGTGCACCGCCATGTCGTCGATCTCCCGCTCCCAGCGGGGCCAGCCCCACCAGGGCGTGGTATAGCCATAGGTGCAGGTGTTCAGATAGGCGCGAAAGCCGAAGGGCGAGGAGACCCAGCCGCTGTCCCGCGCGGCCAGCCCGGTCATCGGGCCGACGCGCCGGCCCTCCCAACTGATCGACAGCCGCCCCTCCGCCAGCAAGGTCGCGGCGACCCCGCGTATGGCGGCCACAGGCGAGGATGCCTGGACGGTCAGGCGATCATGATCCACCCGTACCCGGTAACGGGGGGTAGGGGAGGACTGGATCGTCACCGCCACCTGCCGTTCCGGCACGCCCAGCCTTTGCAGCGCCGCCCGGGCGGCCTGACCGCCATCCGCCTGCGCATGGGCGACGGACGCGGTGATAAACAGGGTGCCGATCAGGCCCAGCGCTTTGGAAGAGGTCATCACGGACAGCATTGTCCCCGGCAAATGTCGAAAAGGGAAGGGCGGACCGGCCCGCACGGCGGTCCGCCCTTCAGTGGGGAGGTCAGAACCGCGTCGAGGCCGAGAGGTAGAAGGTGCGACCCGTCCGGCTGGCCAACTGGAAGGTGTCGGCATTGGTCTGATAGGCATCCTCATGGGTGTTGTTGAGGTTGATGATGCCCGCCGTGAAGCTGAGATAGCTCAGTGGATTGAAGCCCAGCGCCAGGTCCATCTGGGTGCGCGGACGGACCACATGGGTCAGGCCGCCATTGACGAAGAAGCTCGATGCCGCGTCCTGGATATAGGAGCTGCGGTGATTGACCGACAGCCGCACGCTGAACATCTCGTTCTCCCAATAGGGCGTTAGGTTCCAGGTCAGCTTGGACAGGTCGCGCAGGTTGAAGCCGGTGCCGATCGCGCTGGCATCGGTATCGACCACAGTGACGTTGCCGACCGCGCCGAAGCCCTTGACCGGCAGGATGGCATCGAAATTCTGCGAGGCCGAGAATTCGACGCCCTTGATATGGATGACCCGGTCGTCGTTGAGCACCCGGCTGAAGCTGTAATCGGTCTTCAGGTCCGCCGACTGGCAATCGCTGACCACGCCGTTCAGCGCCACCCCGTCGAACGAGCCGGGGCAGTAGAATTGCGTGAAGGTGCCGTTCTTCACCGCCTTATAGAAGCCCGCGACGCTGATCGAATTGCCCTTGCCGTGGTAGAATTCCAGGCTGAGGTCCAACTGGTTGGCGGTCAGCGGCTTCAGGCGGCTCTCGCCTTGCGCGACGGAGACGCTGGGGCGCAGGCTGGTGGTGACGCGGGTGATGGTGTCGGCCATCTGGGTCTGGCTGTTGAGCAGCGGGCGGACCAGCACCTTGGCGGCGGCGATGCGGGCGACCAGGCGCGGCGTCAGGTCCAGTGCGAAGCTGGCGCTGGGCAGGACGTTCCCATAATCCTGCACGACATGCTGCTGCCCGAGCAGCGTGGCGTTGCTGTCGGTGCCGTTGGTCAAGCTGCTGGTGACGTTCTGATGCGTGTGCTCATAGCGGACGCCGACATTGCCCCGCAGCGGCAGGTTGAACAGCGTTCCGTCGATACTCGCCATCGCATAGACGGCCGGGATATAACGGTCGACGCGGTAGGTATTGGGCCAATCGGGCGTGTCGGGGACATTGATCCCCTTGTCGCGCAGGATCTGCTGCCACAGCGGCGCATTGACCGACAGGAAGCTGTGCGGGATCGACATCGACCCGCCCAGGAAGTTGTTCACCAGCACGCCGGTCTTGCCCAGATCGGGAATCCAGGCGAATTCGGGATAGGTCACCGGATCGCTGACATCGGCGTCGCGGTCGTGGCGATAGGCCTTGGTGTCGAAGCTTTCGTGGTGATATTTCGCGCCGAACACCAGCGCCTTGATCCCGTGGAAGTCGAGATCCTGGGTCAGGTCGGTCTGGATCGCGCGGTCGCGGGCCGACTGGATATGCGTTGCGCCGTCGACAAAGGCGTACCAGGTGCGGTTCGCCATATTGTAGATCGATCCGTCGGTCAGGCTGGCGGTGTTCCACTTGACGTTGAACGGATCGGAGATGTCGAGCGTACCGCCGTTCGCGAAGCGGACCTCGTCGATCGTCGCCCATTCGTACAGCTTGGCGTCGCCCTGGGTATAATGGCCGATCGCCTTGATATGCGTGGTATCGGTCGGGCTCCAGTTGACGGTGCCCGTATAGGCCTGGGTCTGGAGCTTGCGCAGCTCGGGCTGGTCGTTGTTGTCGACGTTGAAGTTGCTGATCGAAATCTTGTCGGCGACGCCGTTGGCGGTGCTGTTGACCGTCACCGCCGAAGTCGCCCAGCGGCCGAAGACCATCTGGCGGGTGTCGTAGCGGGTGTGGTCGCGCGAATATTCGCCCTGCAGCAGGACCTCGAAATTGTCCTGCGGCTTCCACTGGATCGCGCCGCTGCCCATCAATTGCTCGGTATCGCGGTCGATCCGGCGATAGCGGAGATTGCCCGGCACCTGCGCATCGGGCGCGCCCGCCACCGCGCCCGGCTGATACCAGTTCTTGATGAACAGATAGTCGCCGCGATCCTTCAGCTTTTGATAGCCCAGGTCGAGCATGACGCCGATCGTGTCGTTGGCGAAGCGCTTGATATAGGCCGCATTGACCTTGGGCGTGACGCCGCCGCGGAAGTCGGAATGATAGGCCTTCACGCCCGCGATGAAGCTGGGTCCCTTATAGGCGAGCGGCTTGACCGTATCGATGTTGACGGTGCCCGCGAGGCCGCCCGTGTCCATGTCGGCGGTCGGCGACTTGATGACCTGGATCGCGCTCGCCAGATCGGTCTGGATGATGTCGTAGCGGAAGCCGTCCTTGAAGTCGGCGCTGGCGAAGGTCTGGCCGTTGATCGTGGTGCGGGCATATTGGGGGCCGAGACCCCGGATGCTGATCGTCGAGCCGCGCCCGTTGATGTTGGACATCTGGACGCCCGCGATCCGCTGGATCGCCTCGGTGACGTTCTGGGCGGGGAACTTGCCGATATCCTCCGACGAGATGCCGTCGGTGATGCGGATGTCGTTGCGCTTGGCGGCCAGTGCGGAGGCGATGCTCTGGCGATAGCCGGTGACGGTGATCTCGCTCTGGCTGGCGTCGCCCGCCGTATCGACCTGTGGCGTCGCCTGTCCGGTATCGGCGGTAACGGTGGCGGCGGACGTGGCGGCGGCGGTCTGCGCCAGGGCCGGCGCCCCGATCATCGCCGAGGCCATCCCGGCTGCCGTAAAGGTCGTCGTCTGAAGCAACCGCTTGCGCCGGAGACGCGACCCGTCCTTGCGCGTTGACATAGTCATGCTCATTTCCCTCCCTCTGATCCCGACGCGAAGCAGATCGCGCCGGGCTTCCCCGAGACTTTTGTGGATAGGGCGTACGTGACCGTCGGACAGGCAGGGGCCGTCATCGACCGGAACGGGGTGGCGTTCGCGGATCGGGATGAGCCGTCACTTCTGCTGCGTCAGGACGCGGAACCCTTCCGAAGTCGATCGCCGTGCCCGCCGCCCGACCTATAGGCCGTGTGCGTCGATCCCGTCGAAAGACCGAAAATTTCTTCCTGCATCACGGTGTTGTTATCTTATGGTCTTATCGGTGACATGGAATGGTCATGCATGTCAACGGCGCGACAACCGGTTTCGCCACAAAATTGGTCGGAACGATGCGCGACCAGATTTTGTCATTTTCCTTCAGTGGGATGGCAAATATGAAGATTTTTTCATGGTAGCGCTACACCTGTAGTAGGTCAGGTATTGAGAAATTTTAAGGGTCTGTTCGCCGTCCGATCGGGATCGCGAAAAGCGCTGAGTCTCGATTGGTATTGCCGCTATTGGTTCGGCCAATTGAACTGTGCGGCCTGTGAACAGCCATTGTCGTCGTCACGGCTATTGGCGGGCGCGGGCGTCTGACGTCGCTGGTCAGGCGAATGGACAAACCAGGCGTCGATACCAACTCGCGCGCGACGGGCCGGGGCTGATAGAGCGGGCCGACCCCGGGTACGCGTACTCGGCTTCGTCGAAGCCGGGCAGATCAGATTTTCAGATGCGCGGTTCGATCGCGCTTCGCCGCGAGCGCCTGTCGCACTTCGGCGACCGCGCGGGCTTCGCTGGCGATCAACAGGCCTTCGAGTGCCGCCGTCAGATGCCGCTGCATCGCCGCCCGCGCGGCCAGCGAGTCCCGCGCCCGCAGCGCTTCCAGAATGGCGGCATGATGCTCGACGATGGGACGCACGTCGATCGCGCGCACCTTGGCATCGAGCAAAGCGCTTTCCGCCGATCGCTCGCGCTGCTCCCACAGCCGGTCGATGGTTTCCAGAATGGCGCTGTTCCGGGTGACCCGCGCGATCAGCGTGTGGAAGGCGCGGTCGGCCCGAAAGGCGCCGCCAACCTCGTTATTCTCCTCCTCGATCGCGTCGACCAGCGCGGCGAGCTCGTCCAGTTCGGCATCGGTGATCTGCGATGCGGCGAGCGCCGCCGATTCGGGCTCGAACAACAGGCGTGCCTCGGCGACTTCCATCGCGGACACGCCGAAATCGGGGGTCTCGCCCTGGCCGGGCAGGGCGACGACATGCGCGCCCGAACCGATGCGGACCTCGATAAAACCCTGTACCTCCAACGCGATCAGCGCTTCCCGGATGACCGGACGGCTGACGTCGAAGCGCGCCGCCAGCTCGCGCTCGGCGGGCATGCGGGTCCCGACCGGATAGCGGCCTTCGACCAGTTCGGCGATCAGCGTGCGGGCCAGTTCCCGGTAGAGGCGGTCCTGCGTCGTGGGTGTGTTGTCCATCACGACCACTATTGGGGGCGTCGACGCATATCGGTCAAGCATTTGCGTCGGACAGAGCGGGCCTATGCGGCGGCCAGATGGGCGGTCAGGCGCTCCGCCGTGCCCTCCGGCACATGCAGGCCCAATTTGCTTCGGCGGAAGAGAATATCCTCCGCCATCCGCGCCCATTCGACGCGGACCAGATAATCGACTTCCGCGCCATATAGTCCGCCGCCCAGATCGGGCCCGAGGTCCGCCACGGTCCGCGCCCCGCCCAGCAAGGCTCGCACCCGCGTCCCATATGCGCGCGCCAGCCGTCGCAAGAGGACGGGCGGCAGGGCGGGGCGTTCAGCCTGTAGCTCGCGAAGGAAACGCTCGAAGTCCGCATCCGCCATGTCGCCGCCGGGCAGGGCCGCTCCCGCCGTCCAATCGCCGCTCGCTTGGCGAAGGAAGGGCGCAAGTTCGGACAGGGCATGTTCGGCCAACTTGCGATAGGTGGTGATCTTGCCGCCGAAGATATTGAGCATCGGCGCATGATCCTCGCCCGCCGGACCGGTATCGAGGTCGAGGACATAGTCGCGCGTCACCGCCGAGGCGTCGGCGGCGTGATCGTCATAGAGCGGGCGAATACCGGCATAGCTCCACGCGATGTCCGCCTCGCCCGTCTTCACGGCGAAATAGCGGTTGATGGTGTCGAGCAGATAGGCGGTTTCTCCCGCGCTGATCGATGCCTTGGCCGGAGCCTCGGTCCAGGGCTGGTCGGTCGTGCCGACCAGCGTGAAGCGGCCTTCATAGGGGATAGCGAAGACAATCCGGCGATCATCGTTCTGGAGCATGAAGGCGTGCTCGCCGTCATAGAGGCGCGGCACGACGATATGACTGCCCTTCACCAGCCGCACGCCGCGATCCCTTCGCGTACCGTGCGCCCGCCCGATCACATCGGCGACCCAGGGGCCCGATGCGTTGACGAGGATGCGCGCCCGAACCGTCCGGGTGCCGCTTTCTCCCTCGATCGTCGCGATCCAGCCGCTGCCCTCTCGCCGTGCCTCGATCAGGCGGGTTCGGGTCTCAATCCTTGCGCCACGCTCCGCCGCGTCGAGCGCGTTGAGAACGACCAGGCGGCTGTCCTCGACCCAGCAGTCCGAATAGACGAACGCCTTGCCCGTCCGCGCGGAAAGTCCGGCACCCAGCGGCGACCGGTCGAGCCGGATCGTCCGTGTTCCCGGCAGACGAACCCGGCCGCCCAGATGATCGTAGAGGAACAGCCCCAGGCGCACCATCCAGGCGGGGCGCGGCGAGCGGTTCTGCGGCAGAACGAAGGACAGCGGCCAGATGATGTGCGGGGCCATCGCCAACAGCCGTTCGCGCTCGATCAGCGCCTCTCGCACCAGGCGGAACTCACCATATTCCAGATAGCGCAGCCCGCCATGGATCAGCTTGGTCGAGGCGGACGAGGTGTGGCTGGCCAGATCCTCCTGCTCGACCAGCAGGACGGACAGGCCGCGCCCGGCGGCGTCGCGGGCGATCCCGGCCCCGTTGATCCCGCCGCCGACGATCAGCAGATCGACCGTCTCTTCGCTCTGGTCCGCCATGCCGCCTGTCCCTATCCTTTACGGCGGCAAGGCTACACCATGCCGGGCATAAGCGAAAACGACAGGAGGGGTCAGCGATGGCGTCGCATATTCTGGTGATCGATCAGGGGACGACCTCGACCCGCAGCATCGTCTTCGATCGCATGGCGCGTCGCGTCGCCATCGCCCAGGCCGAATTCGCGCAGCATTATCCCGAGCGTGGCTGGGTCGAGCATGACCCGGAGGACATATGGCGCGACGTGCTCGCCACCGCGCGGCGGGCCATCGCCGAAAGCGGCGTCGGGGCCGCCGGGATCGCCGCGATCGGCATCACCAACCAGCGTGAGACGGTCCTGGTCTGGGACCGGACTACCGGCACACCGATCCACCGGGCGATCGTCTGGCAGGATCGGCGCGGCACCGCTCTCTGCCAGGCCCTCAAGGCCGATGGGGCGGAGGAACTGGTGCGCGAGCGGACCGGGTTGCTGATCGATCCCTATTTCTCCGCGACCAAGCTCGCCTGGCTGCTCGACCATGTCGATGGCGCGCGCGAACGGGCGGAGCGGGGCGAACTGGCCTTCGGGACGATCGACAGCTTCCTGCTCTGGCGGCTGACCGGCGGGGCGGTGCACGCGACCGACGTGACCAATGCCAGCCGCACGATGCTGTCCGACATTCATCGCGGCGAATGGGACGCGGACCTCTGCCGCCTGTTGCGCGTGCCCATGGCGATGCTGCCGCAAGTGCATGACAATGCGCATGTCTATGGCACCACCGCGCCCGACCTGCTGGGCGCGGCGATCCCGATCGCGGGGATGGCGGGGGATCAGCAGGCGGCGTTGTTCGGACAGGCCTGTTTCCGGCATGGCATGGCCAAGTCCACCTATGGCACCGGCTGTTTCCTGCTGCTCAATACGGGCGAGACGGCGGTCGCCTCGCGCCACCGGCTGCTGACCACGCCCGCCTATCGGCTGAACGGCGTGACGACCTATGCGCTGGAGGGATCGATCTTCGTCGCGGGCGCGGCGGTGAAATGGCTGCGCGACGGGCTGGGCGTCATCACCCATGCCAGCCAGACCGACGATCTGGCGACCCAGGTGCCCGACAGCCACGGCGTCTATATGGTTCCCGCATTCGTCGGCATGGGCGCGCCCTATTGGCAGCCGGATGCGCGCGGTGCGATCTATGGCCTGACGCTGGGGGCCAGCGCGGCGCATCTGGCGCGCGCGGCGCTGGAGTCCGTCGCCTATCAGACGATGGATCTGGTCGCGGCGATGAAGGCCGATGCGGGCGAGGGCCCCGCGATCCTGCGCGTCGATGGCGGGATGGCGGCGAACGACTGGCTCTGCGGTTTCCTCGCCAACATGATCGACACGCCGGTGGAGCGCCCCGCCGATCTGGAGACGACCGCGCGGGGGGCGGCCTTTCACGCGGGGCTCGCGATCGGGCTGTGGTCGGGGCTGGACGAACTGGAGCGGCTCTGGTCGCGGGAGCGATGCTTCGAGCCCGCGATGACGGAGCAGGCGCGTGCGTCCTTGGTGGCGGGATGGCGCGATGCGGTGGCGCGGACGCTCGCCCCTGCCGTGTGAACCTGCCCCGGCCCGTCAGGTTGCCGGGATCGTCATCTCGAAGGTCGTCTCGGCGATGGGCAGCAGCGTCAGGTCGCCGCCATGCGCCCTGGCGATCCGGCGGGCGAGGGTCAGGCCGATGCCCGATCCCTCGGGCTTGGTGGTGTGGAAGGGGCGGAAGATCCGGACCCGTTCGGGCGCCGCGACGCCGCCCCCGCTATCGGCCACGCTGACCCGGAAGCTTGTGCCATCCCCTTGGAAGGAGAGGGTGACCCTGGGCGCGACCGATCCCTCCAGCGCGGCTTCCGCCGCGTTCTGGAGCAACGCCCAGACCGCCTGGGTCATCTGATCCCGGTCGCAGGTGCCGATGATGCCCTGCGGCACCCGGATCGACAGGGCGACGCGCCCCTCGAAGCGTTCGGCGAACAGGCGGCCCAGGTCCTCCGCCAAGATGACGGGAAGCAGCGGCGTGCGCATCGGCATCGGCAGGCGGGCCAGCATGCGATAGGCGCGGGTGAAGCGCTCCAGCCCCTCGATCCGCCGCGCCAGGGTCGACAATATGCCCGGCAGCCGCCGGTCGGACCTTTCCGCCGCGACCAAGGCGCTGTCCGCCAGCGAGACGATCGGCGACAGGCCGTTGAGCAATTCGTGGCCGAGGATATCGATCATCTCGTTATCCGCATGGGCCTCCGCCGCGCGCCGCTCCACCTCGATATCGATCAGGATCACCAGCGCCTGTTCGCTGCTCGCGACCCGTTCGATCCGCCAGCTTCGCCCTTCGTGTCGCAACCGGCTCTCCCGGGGATCGAGCAGCGCGGGCGGGGTCGGGGTCAGCCGATCGTCGGTCGCGAACAGGGTGCGGCTGGCCCGGTTGATCGCGCGCGCGCGCCCGCGATCGATGCGCAGCAGGGGCAGGGGGATCTGGTCGACCAGCGCGGCCAGCGGCGGGCCATCGTCGGTGGTCCGCACGGCTTCGGAGGATCCGGGCGAGGCGGGCCGCCGTGCGATCGTCCAGCACGCCGCCAGGATCGCCCAGATGGCGCACAGGCTCAGTCCCAGCACCGACGCGAACATGCCGTTCTGCCACGCCAGCACCAGCAAGGCCCCGCTGCCGGTCAGCGCCAACGCGGAGAGCGCCGTCCCGATCATCCGGGCATGGCGCCGATCAAAGCCCATGTCTTGCCATCCGGCGATACAGCGCACCCCGGCTGAGCCCCAGTGCATGCGCCGCCTGGGTGACATTGTGGTGATGCTCGACCAGCGCGGCCTCGATCATGGTCCGTTCGGTTTCGTCCAGGTCGAAGCTGACCCGGCCCGGAACAGCGATCGAAGCGATGGGCGCGGCGGGGGCGAGCAGCGCCGCCTCGATCACGCCGTCATCGCCGAGCAGCAGCGCGCGCTCGATCGCGGCGGCCAGCCCCCGGGCTTCGTCTGGCCAATGCGCGGTGGCGAACAGCGCCTCGGCGGCGGGGGTGAAGCGGGGCAGGGGGCGGCCATGCCGCTCCGCCGCGACCCGCGCGAAATGGCGGGCGAGGACGGGGATGTCGGCGCGCCGCTGATCGAGCGAGGGGGCGGCGATCTCCACCGTCGCGATCCGCCGGGCGAGCGCGGGGGTGATGGCGCGGGCATCGTCGGCGATGGCGATGAAGCGATCCGCCGCCGACAGCCGGTCGAGCAGCCGCGCCTGTCCGATCGCATCGAGTTGATCCGGGTGGCGCAGCAGCCAGGTCGCGCCGTTGCCACCCCCGTCCAGCCGGTCCCAAGCCTGCGGATCGCGCAGGTCGATCCGCGTCATGGGGCGATCCGCCCCCGCCGATGCGGCGTGGATCGCGGCGGAGATCAGGCTGCGTCCCGCGCCCGATGGCCCGGTCACGACCACCCCGGCCATGGTCGGGCCGATCCGGCGGATCATCGTGCGGACATGCTCGATCGCGGCACTGTCGCCCAGCAGGCGGACGGGTTCGGCGGCGGGGGAAGGGGCGTCGGCGATATGGGCTTGGTCCACCGGCGCCGGGCGTCGCCGGACCACGACCTCGATCTTGGCGATCAGTTCGGCATTGCGCCACGGCTTCATCACGAAGTCGCGCGCGCCCGCCTGCATCGCGGTGACGGCCAGCCGGATGCCGCTATGCGCCGTGATCACGATGATGCACGCGGCGGGATCGTCCGCCAGCAGCCGGGCGAGCATGGTCAGCCCTTCTCCGCCATCGGTGCGCCCGGCGGCATAGTTCAGGTCGAGCAGGATCGCATCGTATCGCCGCGCCGCCAGCCGCGAGAAACCCTCTTCCGGCCCGTTCGCCACGTCCAGCCGGTGCCCGGCCAGATCGATCGCGATGGCCAGCGATTCGGCGATGCGCGGATTGTCGTCGATGACCAGGATCGAAAGCGGGCTTGACCCGTCTTCCGACCGTCCATTTGTGGACGGTGCGTTCGGTCCCGAACGGTCGGATTCGGCGGCGGTGGAGGAAAGTGGCGGTTTCATAGTGCTTTAGGTTTTTCGGCCGTCCTGGGTGACATTGATCCCATGATGACCGAACACAGCACAGGCGCAAACACTTCCGCTGTCGGGGACGGCGGGCCGGCTCCGGGGGCGGCGATGGATCGCCGTATCGCGCGCAAGGCGACGCCCTGGTGGCGGCGCAAGCCGGTGATGATCGCGGTACTGGTGATCGTGGCGGCGGTGCTGATCTGGCGCTTCCTGCCCGCCGCCGGTTCCACCGACATTGCCTCCGCCAATATCGAGACGGGGGAGGTCACGCGCGCCGCTTTCGACGATTACCTGCCGGTGCGCGCCACCGTCACCCCGCGCGTGACGACGCTGGTTGGCGTGCTGTCCGGCGGGCAGGTCGAGAAGCTGCTGGTGCAGGACGGCGAGATGGTGACCGAGGGACAGCCGCTCGCCACCCTCGCCAATCCGCAACTCAAGCTCGACGTGCTGACCCGCGAGGCGCAGATCGCCAGCCAGTTGGGCGGGGTGGCGAGCGAAGGGCTGGGGATCGAGCGCAACAAGCTCGACCGCGCGGGGCAGGTCGCGCAGGCCGAATATGACCTGATCAAGGCACGCCGCGACCTGGGCATTCGCCGCCAGCTTCACGACCAGGGTTTCCTGTCCGACGCCGGGGTGAAGAGCTTCGAGGAGGAGGCCGCCTATCAGGAGAAGCGCCTCGCCCAGTTGAAGTCGGGCCGCGCGACCGAGGCGCGGATCACCGCGACCCAGGCCGCCCGACTGTCCGATACCCAGACGCGGCTGTCGGGCAATATGGCCGCGGTGCGCGCGGGGCTCGCCGGGCTGACCATCCGCGCGCCGTCCGGCGGTCGGCTGACCAACTTCGTCATCCAGCCGGGCCAGACGCTGAAGCCCGGCGATCCGGCCGGTCAGGTCGACAGCGAAGGCTCGTGGAAGCTCGTCGCACAGGTCGACGAATATTATCTCGGCCGCGTCGCGGTGGGGCAGACGGCGACGACTTCGGACGGCGCGAAGCTGACCGTGTCGAAAGTGCTGCCCGCCGTGAAGGACGGGCGCTTCCAGGTGGAGCTGACGTTCGACCGGGCGCCTCAGGGGCTCAATCGCGGGCAGACCATCGACATCCGCATCACCCTGGGCGCGGCCAGCCGTGCGGTGGTGGCGCCGGTCGGCGGCTGGCTGGAGGCGGGGGGCAATTCGGCCTTCGTCCTCGATGCCGACGGTGCCCATGCCCGCCGCCGCAGCGTGAAGATCGGCCGCCGCAATCCCGAACAGGTCGAGATCCTCTCCGGCCTCAATCCCGGCGAACGCATCGTCATCAGCAACACATCGTCCGTGAAGGGCGACATACTGAACATCCGATAAGGGGGACTTGCATCATGATCCGACTGGAAAATATTCAGCGCCGCTACGTCTCCGACGAGGTCGAGACGACCGCGCTCCACGATATCGACCTGCATGTCGCGCAAGGGGAATTCCTGGCCATCATGGGCCCTTCGGGCTGCGGCAAGTCGACCTTGCTCAACACGCTGGGCACGGTCGATCGGCCGACCGGCGGTCGCTATCTGTTCGGCGACCGCGACCTGGCGGCGATGGACGAGAAGGAACTGGCGAAGTTCCGCGCCGAGACGCTGGGCTTCGTGTTCCAGAGCTTCAACCTGATCGACGAACTGACCATCGAGGAGAATGTGGCGCTGGGCCTGGCCTATCGCCGTGACGTGGGCGACCGGCGCGGCCGGGTGGCGGCGGCGATGGACAAGGTCGGCATCGCCCACCGCGCCCGTCACTTCCCGCACCAGCTTTCGGGTGGTCAGCAGCAGCGCGCCGCCATCGCCCGCGCCATCGTCGGCGACCCCAAGCTGATCCTGGCGGACGAGCCGACCGGCAACCTCGACACCGCCAATGGCGAGCAGGTGATGAACATCCTGACCGGCCTGAACGAAGCGGGCGCGACCATCGTGATGGTGACCCACTCGCCCAGCCATGCCGACCTCGCCAAGCGGCGCATCGACATGCTCGACGGGCGCATCGTCGCCAGCGCCATGCGCGCGATCTGACAAGGAGAATTCGTGATGAAGATGATGTCCGTCATCGCCCTGCTGTCGCTCGCCGCCGTCGCGGCTCCGGCGCAGGAAGGCGTACAGGTTTCGCGTGGTTTCGACATGCGCGGCTTCGACCGCATCGAACTGGGCGGGTGCGATATCGTCACCGTGGCGCTGGGATCGGCCTATGCCGTGACGGCGCGGGGGCGTGCCGCCAATATCGACAATCTGCGCATCGATACCAATGGGTCGACACTGCGTATCCGCCGCCGCAACGACAGTTGCAACGGCCATGACCGGCGGGTGGCGATCGCCGTCACCCTTCCGATGCTGAAGGCCGTGGATGTCAGCGGCGCGGCGGAAATGAACCTGCCCGCGCTCGACCACCCCGCCTTCGCGCTCAATGCGAGCGGGGCGGGCGTGGTTCTCCTTCCCGCCCTGCGAAGCGGTGCGGCCAGCTTCGGCCTGTCGGGGGCGAGCGTGGTGACGGTCCGCAGCCTCCAGGCCGAGCGGGCGAGCCTCGGCACCTCGGGGACCAGCGTCCTCCGCGTCGAAGGCTCCGTTCGTCGGCTTACCATCGACAGCAGCGGGGCCAGCGATGTGGATGCCCGCGGCTTGTCCGCGCCCGACGTGACGATCGGTGCGAGCGGAACGGCCAAGGTCCGCACCGGAAGCGCGCAACGGGCGCAGGTCGGCGCGAGTGGCATGGCGAACGTCTCCGTCGCGGGCGATCCGCAGTGCACCGTCTCCAAGAGCGGGCTCGCCCGCATCGCCTGCGGCCGATGACCGCTTCGTCCGGGGGAACGCAACCATGAACCGCTTCGCGCTTCTGTCGCTCTATCGCTCGCTTGTGCGCCACAAGCTGTTTGCCGCGCTCAATATCGGGGGGCTGGCGGTGGGCATCGCCGTCTTCCTGGTGCTGGGCCTCTATGTCCGGTTCGAGAGCAGCTATGAGAAATGGCTACCGGAGTATCGGAAGATCTATGTCGTCCAGACGATATGGAACATGCCCGAAAGCCCGTTCAACGGCCCCAGCAACTGGACGATGGGCGGTCTGCTCGATCAGTTACGAGAGGATTTCCCCGGCGTGGTGGGCACGCGTATCCGAACCGGCGGAACGGTGGTCCAGGGGCGTGTCGCGACGAGTGAGGACGTCGTCCGCGTCGATCCCGACTTCTTTCGCGTGTTCGATCTCCCGCTGGTTCGCGGTTCTCGGGACGCTTTGCGCGCGCCGACCAATGTGCTGATCAGCGAGAAGATGGCGCGGAAATATTTCGGAGGGGCCGATCCCGTCGGACGGTCCATCACGATCGCCATGGATGATGTTGCCAGCTACCGGGTCGCGGGCGTCTTCAAGGATCTGCCCGACAATAGCGAACTCAAGATCACGATCCTTCTACCGCTGCCCCGCACGCCACCCGCCTATGCCGCGAAGTGGTGGAATCACTGGGGCAGTACGTCCCTCCAGACCTTCCTGCGGTTCGACACGCCGCAAGCGGCGAGCGCCCTTGCTGCCAAGATGCCGGCTTTCATCGATCGTCGTGCCTTGGCCGACATGGGCAAGGATGCCTCCAAATCGGTGAGCATCGGTGTCATGCCGATCGAGAAGATGCACCTCGAACCCGAGGGGCAGGCAAGCGCCAGCCGCAAGCTGACCATGGTGACGTTGGGGCTGGTCGGTATCCTGACACTGCTCATCGCGATCGTGAACTATGTGAACCTGGCCACCGCCCGATCGGGTCTGCGGGCGCGTGAAGTCGCGATGCGCAAGGTGCTGGGTGCCAGCCGCTCCGCCCTGATCGCGCAATTCCTGGGCGAAGCGATCCTGACCGTCGCGATCGCGGCCTTGGGCGGCTTGATCCTGGCCGAGATCGCTTTGCCGCTGGTCAATTCGGCTGGAGGATTGCGTCTTGCCATCCCCTATCTCGTCGTCGTCCCAGCCCTGACCGTGCTGGCCCTGATCGTGGGATGCCTGGCGGGTGTCTATCCGGCGGTCCTGCTGTCCCGCTTTCCGGCGGCCAGCGTGCTGGCGTCGGCGCGCGCGCCCGGCGGTGGTCGTGCGGGCACTCGCGTGCGCGAGGCGCTGGTCGTCTTTCAATTCGGCCTTGCCATCGCCTTCATGATCGGAACGCTGATATTGGTCGCACAGACCCGCCATGTCCGGTCGACGGACCTCGGCTTCCGTCGAGACGGGTTGCTCGTCGTGCAATCCATCGGCGACTCCATGGTGGATGCGCCCCGGCGGCGGGCCGTGCTGGAGGCCATTCGACGGCTGCCGGGCGTGACCAGTGCCACCTTGTGCGATAGTGCGGTCGGTGGCAGTGGGCAGAACAATGCCGACAACGTACCGCTGCCCGGCGTCCCCGGAGATGGTCCATCATTGCGTCGGATCGGAACCGGACCGGACTTCTTCAAGACATATGGAACGCGGCTGATCGCAGGACGCTTCTTTGACGACCAGCATCGCGGCGACGATGTGTTGCAGTCGGCGAAGGGCCAGCCCAACAATATCATCATCAACCGCCGCGCCCTTTCGACCCTGCGCTTCACCACGCCGGAGGACGCGGTCGGCAAGACGGTAGGCGGGGACAGGCCGCGCACGATCATCGGCGTGGTGGACGATATGCGCTTCTTTTCGCCGCGTGCGCCCAATGATGCGACCTATTACACCTATTATGGCAAGCCCGAGGACAATCTCGGCGGCTCGGCGGCGACGATCCGCTTCCAGGGCGATCCACGGGCGATGACGGCGGCGGTGCGCCATCTGTGGCAGCAGATGGTGCCGAACGTGCCCTTCGACGCCGCCACGGCGGAGAAGAAGCTGGAGGAGTTCTACGAAGCCGACGATCGGGCAACGCGCCTGTTCGGCATCGGTGCGGGGCTCGCGGTCCTGATCGGCTGCGTCGGCCTGTGGGGGCTGGCCTCGTTCAACACGCAGCGGCGGGTGAAGGAGATCGGCATCCGCAAGACGCTGGGCGCGTCCGCGACGGACATCGTCAAGCTGCTGGTCGGACAGTTCCTGCGGCCCGTGCTGATCGCCAATCTGGTCGCCTGGCCGCTCGCCTTCGTGGCGATGCGGACGTGGCTGGCGGGGTTCGAGGATCGCATTACCCTGTCGCCCTTCTACTTCGCGGCGGCCACGGCGGTGGCGCTGACCGTCGCAGTGCTGACCGTGCTGGGCCAGTCGCTCAAGGCCAGTCGTGCCGCTCCCGCCTGGGCGTTGCGTCATGATTAAGCGGGGTAGATGGTTGCTGATCGGGGTGGCGTTGATCGCGGTCACCCCGGCCTCAGCGGAGACGTTGCGCGACGCGATCGCGGCGGCGTGGGACGGCAATCCCGAACTCGCCGCCGCCCGTGCCCGGCAGGATGCGCTGGCCGAAACCCCCAGCCAGGCGCGGGCGGCGGGTCGGCTGACCGCAGAGGCGACCGGCAATGCGGGCTATGATCGGCTCGGTTATAACCAGACGGGCGTGCGCACCGGCGCGAGCAGCGCGCTGGGCGGCCTATCGGCGACGCTGCCGATCTGGACCGGCGGGCGCGTTTCCTCGGCGGTGCGGGCGGCGAACGGCGATGTCGCGGCGGGCGGGGAGGCCCTGCGCGATGCCGAGGCCGATGTGCTGGAGCGCGTCGTCGCGGCCTATGCCGATCTGCTCTACACCCAGCAGGCGGTCGAGGTGGCGCGGGTCGGGATCGAGCGGCTCGACAGCCAGGTGGCCGAGGCCCGCTCGCGTTACGGCCTGGGTCAGGCGACCAAGACCGACGTCGCCCAGCTGGAGGCACAGCGGGCGAGCGTCGTGTCGAACCTGGTCGATGCGGAGGGTGAGGCCGCGACGGCGGCGGCGGCCTATCGGGCGGTGGTCGGTCGGGATGCGGGGACGCTGGAGGCCAGCATCGCGCCGCCCTCCGCCCTGCCGCGCAGCCTGGCCGATGCGCGGGAGGCGGCGGAGACCAGCAATCCGGTTCTGCTGGCGCAGCAACGCCGTGTCGATGCGGCGACCGCGCGGATCGATCAGGCGCGGGCGGAACGCGCCCCCGCGCTCGATCTGGCGGGCAGCTATGGACGCGGCGTGCAATGGGTGGGGGGCAATGCCACCGGCTTCGACAGTGCGGCCAATGCCGGGCTGTCGCTGCGGGTGCCGCTGCTGACCGGGGGGCTGGTCGCGTCGCGGGTGCGTCAGGCCGAGGCGCTGCGCCGGGCCGAGCGGTTCGATGTCGATACCGCCTCGCGCGCGGTGGTGCGCGCGGCGGATACCGCCTGGGCCTCGCTGACCGCCGCCGAGGGGCGGCTGAAGGCCAGCGCGGAGGGGCTGAAGGCGGCGGACCTGGCGCTCAAGGGCGTGCGGGCGGAATATGGCTTCGGCCTGCGCTCGACCATCGACATTCTGGTCGCGGACCAAAGCTATCGCTCCGCTCAACTCGCAGTGGCGCGGGCTCAGGTCGATGTGCTGACCGCGCAGGCCGCACTTCTGCGGGCGACGGGCCGGATGGGGCGGGGGGCGTTCGACTGAGCGGCGGGGATGCTCCTCCCCCCGGCGGGGAGGAGCAAGGGGGTCAGCCTGCCTCGCGGTCGTCCTGGTCGGGGCCGGATACCGCCATCGACAGGGTGCGGCGGAGCAGGGAGGGGGAGCAGGGCTTGCCGCACACCGCCGCACCCGGATAGCGCGATTGCAGCGCCTGTTCATCCGCATGGCCGGAATGGAAGATCAGCGGCACGCCCGCCTGGCTCAGCCGCTCCGCCGCGGGGAAGACCTCCCCGTCGCGCAAGCGCACGTCGAGGATGGCGCAGGCCAGTTGAGGCCGATCGCCGTCAAGATGCGCCAGCACTTCTTCGACGCTGACATAGGGTCCGTCGACCTCATAGCCGCCATCCTCGATAATCGACTGAAGATCCAAGGCGACGAAAAACTCGTCCTCGACCAGCAAAACCGTCTTAGTCATTCGAGAGCACCGTCTCCGGCAGTGTCAGGGTCAGCATGAAACGTCCGCCGATGCTTTTCCGCTCCAACTGCGCGCCCAATTGTCGCGAAGACGTCTGAACAAGCAATGTTCCGAAGCCCTTGGCATTGTCCTCGGTCGCGCTCTCGCCGCCTGTTTCCGTCCACTGCAGCGTCAGCTTGCCATCGGCGACGATCCAGCCGACCGACAATTCCCCCTCGCGCAGCGCCAGTGCGCCATATTTGACCGAGTTGGTCGCCCATTCGTGCAGGATCAGCGCCAGCGGCGACAGGCAGCGGCGGTCGACCAGCAGGCGGGCTCCGTCGATCTCGATCTTCGACTGGCCCTTATAGGGCGCGATGGTCGCCTCGACCAACGAACCGAGTTCGATCGCCTGTTGCTCGCCCGCCGGGGAGGCCAGCGAGTGGGCGCGGCCCAGCGTCGCGATCCGTTCGCGCACATCCTCGGCCATCTCGGTCACGTCGCCATGCGACCGCGCGGCGGCGGAGACGATGCCGGAGATGATGGCGAACAGGTTCTTCACCCGGTGGTTCATCTCGCGCAGCATCAACTCGCGCGTCTCGGCGATCGCATATTCGGCGGTGACGTCGATCGACACGCCGACCATGCGATGCGGCGCGACCGTGGTGACGACCCGGCCGAAGCCTTTGATCCAGCGTTCCTTGCCGTCCAGGTCGAGGCGGAAGGTCATTTCGAAATCGCTGCGACCCGCCATCGCCTCGGCCAAGGCGAGTTCGACGCCGGGCCGATCCTCGGGCACGATCCGGTCGAACACCTGCGCGACGCGATCGGCCTTCTCGGGTCCGTCGAAGCCGAACAGATGGCGTCCGGTTTCGTCCAGGATCATCTCGCCGGTGCCCGCGCGATATTCCCAGACGCCGATGCCACCCGCCTTGATGGCGAGGTCCAGACGCTCGCGCTCGGCGGCCAGTTCGCGCTCCAGGCTCAGCGCCTCGGTGATGTCGGTCAGGACCAGCGTCGCGCCGTCGATGCCGTCGCCCTGCGTCCGATAGGGCAGGATGCGCAGCGATAGCGTCCGCTCACCGTCGCGCGTCGTCACCCGTTGCTGCGACGGCGGGCCCCCTGCGGCCACTGCCTCCGCGCCGCCCAGATAATCCGTATTGGCCAGCCGCGTCGACACATCGGCCAGCAAACGCCCCCGGTCGCTCGGTTGCAGCGGGAAGATCGAGCGCGCCGCCTCGGTATAGCTGCGCACCCGCAGATGCCTGTCGAGGACCACAACCGCGAGATCGGTCGATTCGAAGAAGTTGCGCAGATCGGAATTGGCGAGGGTGAGTTGATCAACCTTGGTCTTCAACTCGTCATTGACAGTCGACAATTCCTCGTTGGTCGATTGAAGCTCCTCGTTCATCGACATCATTTCTTCGTTGGAGCTTTTCAGCTCCTCATTCGCCGTCTCCAATTCCTCGACGGTCGAGCGCAGCCGGTGGCGGGTCAGGCGCAGTTCGTCCTCCAGCGCCTCGATATGATCGTCGCCGGGCTCCAGATCGGCCAGGTCGCTCATCTCGACCGGGCTGAACGGCTCGGTATCGCGGAACAGGAAGAGCAGCGATCCGTCGGTCAGCGGATCGCAGATCACCTCGATCTTCTGGATGCCGAACTCGGTCGTCACGGCCACGTCGCGTGCGGCGATCCGCTTGCGGGCGTCGCGCGCTTGGCGCAGCATCGGGCCCATCACTTCGCGCAGGCCCGGTCGCGCCAGCGTGGTCGCGCTCGACCCGCCCGCACGGGTCACGGGGAAGGTGAAATAGCGGCTCAGCTTGCCGAACGCCGCCAGGATGCCGCCATCCTGATCCACGACCATGCTGGGCGGGGCATAGCGATCGACGATCCGGCGCAGCGCCACGCCCTCGTCGCTGCTGACATGGCCGCCGTCACGCTCGCCCCGCTCGCCGCGTCGCCGGGGGGGGCGGCCCGTCGCGCCGGGCAGGTCGATGGGGTAGGAGGGGGAGGCGGCGGAACGCTCGAACAGCCGCGCATGGCTGTCGATCGCGGGGAAGAGATGGTCGAACCGCCCGACGCTTTCCGACGGCCCCAGGAATAGATAGCCGCCCGGCCGCAACGCGTAATGGAGCAGCGGCAGCACCGATTGCTGCAACCGATCGTCGAAATAGATCAGCAGGTTGCGACACGATACCAGGTCGATCCGCGAAAAGGGCGGGTCCTTGACCAGGCTGTGGTTCGAGAAACGGATCATGTCGCGGATGGACCCCGCGATGGTGAACCGCTCCGCATGGGGAATGGTGTAGCGTTCGCGTAAAGGCGCCGGAATGTCGGCCAGCGCGGCGGCGGGATAGGTGCCGTCGCGCGCGATCTGGAGCATCTGTTCGTCGATGTCGGTCGCGAAGATCTGCACGGCCAGCGGCTGTCCTGCTTCGCGCGCGGCCTCGGCGAACATCATCGCGATGCTATAGGCTTCCTCGCCGCTGGAGCAGCCGGGCACCCAGATGCGGATGTCCTCGTCCGGGTCGCGCGCGCGGATCAGCGGCAGGATCGCCTTGGTCCGCAGCGTCTCGAACAATTCGGTATCGCGGAAGAAGCGGGTGACGTTGATCAGCAGGTCGCGGAACAGCGCCTCGCACTCGTCGGCGTCGCTCTTGACCCGCGCCAGATAGGCGGAGCCGGTGCCGATCCCCAGCACATGCATCCGCCGCTCAACCCGGCGGACCAGCGTCGTGCGCTTGTAACCCGAAAAATCATGGCCGATGGCGTTGCGCAGCACGCGGCACAGATCGTCGATATGATCGGCGACGACCTCCGCCTCATGCTCCTTGGGATCGCCCGAGCGACGCGCGAAAAAGGCCTGGAGACACGCGACGATCTCGCCCGCGGGCTTGATGAAATCGACCAGCCCGGTGCCCACCGCCGACAGGGGCATGCCGTCATAGCGGGCGCTCTCCGGCTTCTGGACGACGCCGACGCCGCCATTCTCCTTGATCGCGCGCAGGCCCGTGGTGCCGTCCGCACCGGTGCCCGACAGGATGACGCAGGCGGCATTGGCCTGCTGGTCGCTCGCCAGCGACAGGAAGAAATCGTCGATCGGGCGGCGCAGCCCGCGCGGCTGGACGAAGTCGGTCAGCTCCAGCACCCCGCCGCGAATGGCCAGTCCCCGGCCCGGCGGGATGATATAGACATGATCGGCCTCGATCCGCTCCGACCCCTCGCACTGGCGCACTTCGAGGTTGGTGTGTCGGTCCAGTAGCTGCGCCAGCATGCTTTCGTGATTGGGGTCGAGATGCTGGACCACCACGAACGCCATGCCGGTCGGCGCATGGGCGGGCGTCAGCATCTCGCGCAGCGCCTCCAGCCCGCCGGCGGACGCGCCGATGCCGACGATCGGCACCGTCATGCCGCCGCGTCCGTCCGCCGATGTCGTCCCGGTCCGGGGCGAGGCGTCACTCACGGAAAGGCCGCTCGGTCGAGATCCGATAGCGTCAGCTTGGCCTGGGCGATGGTGGCGGCCGTGTTGGCGATCGCGGTCAGCGATCCCTCCAGCACGATCCCGCTCTCGGCGAGGATGGGTGTCAGGCGACCCAGCGTCTTGCCCAGTTCGGCGTCATAGGCGGCCAGCCGCTCCGGCTGGGACCGGCTGACATCGAATTGCGAGGCGAAGATATAGGGCATCTTGCCGCCCAGCTGCCGCAGCTTCGACATGTAGAGCAGGTTGATGAAGGGCGAGCCGTCCTTGCGGAAATTGACCAGCATGGTGCGGACGTTCACCTGGCGATCATTGGCCAGGAATTCGCGAATGCGATCGCGCGCCTCGATATTGTCGGCGTCCCGCTGAAGCATACGGCAGTTTCGGCCGATCATGTCCTCGCTGGTATAGCCGGTCAGTTCGCGGAAACCGTGATTGATGAATATGAGCGGATTGTCGTCCGACGCATCGGCCAAGGCCAGGGCGATCGGCGACTGGTCCAAATAGCTGGCCAGATGGGTCGGAATATCGATATCGTTCACGCAAACTGGCTCCCTGACGCGCATTCGCATGGCGTCTATCCCTCTGCAAGTGCCGAGATGACCGGCCGCCCCCGAAAAATTGACCTAAATAAACCCGGAAAAGGCCGCGTACGTTCCGGCGCGGTCGCTACCGGGGGCTGCGTCGTCAGGGCGCGGTCGCCACGGGGCGAGGCCCCAGCCAGGCTTGGCGGAAGCGCGTCTGTTCGGGCGTCGGCGTGCGTCCGATCCGCTCGTCGGGCACGATCTCCATATTCGGGTCGGCGATCAGCGTCATGGTCGCCCGCCGCTCGCCCCCTCGCTGGCGATAGACGATGGGCAGGCGGTCGCCGGGCTTGTGCGCGGCGAGCAATGCGCTCCACGTCGCCGCATCCGCGACCGGGCGGCCATCGACGCTGACGATCTCGTCACCCTTGTCCAGCCCGGCCTCGTAGAGCGGCGTGCCCGGCGCGGTCGATGCGCGGATCGTCAGGCCGCCATCGCCCTTCACCGGAGTGCCGCCCGCCCAGGCGGTGTCGGGATGCTGGGGACGCAGGGTCAGACCGGCCTGGGCCAGCAGCGGCGCGAAATCGGGAAGCGCGCTGCCCGTCACGCTGCGCGCGAAGAAGCGGTCGGCAAAGCCCTGATCCCCCGTCACCTGCGCCAGCGCCACACGCAGATCGTCGGGGCGATAGCTGCGCTCCGGCTTGCCGTGGTTGCGCCAGAGTTGGCGCATATAATCGTCCAGCGTCAGCTTCGGAAAAGCCTGTCGCAACTCCAGGTCGAGCGCCAGCGCCAGCACCGCGCCATAGGCATAATAGGATTTGAAGATATTGGGATTGGTTGGGTCGATCGACTGCGCCGCATCGACAAAGGGTGCGCGCAGGCTCATCTCCTGCGGCCCGCCATAACGGCGCGCTGGCGTGATCAGCAGCGCGTTCAGCGTGGCGGAGAGTTGGGCGATGTAATCGTCCAGCGGCATCTGTTCGGCGCGGACCACCGCCAGTGGGCCGTAATATTGGGTGAAGCCCTCGGCCAGCCACAGCGACGGCGTGGCATTGGCGCGGGTGAAGTCGAACGGCTCCAGTTCCGCCGGGCGAATACGCTCGACGTTCCAGGCATGGAAGAATTCGTGGCTCAGCGTCTGGATCTGCGCGAATTTCGCCGCCGCCAGCGATTGCGGCATGCTGATCACCGTCGAGTTGCGATGCTCCATCCCGTCGCCGCTGATCTGCGGCATGTAATCGGCCAGGAAGGTGTAGGTGCCATAGTCATAGGGCGGTGCCTCGCCGAAGATCGCGATCTGCTGCGCCACGACCTTCTTCGCCATCGCGGCGAACCGGTCGAGATCGGCGGGGCTGCCGTCATGATGCGCGGTCAGGCGGATGGTATAGCGCTTGGCGCCGTCGCCCACCGTCCAGCTCCGCATGTCCCAGGCCGACAGCTCGACCGGGCTGTCCATGAAATATTGCAGGTCGCGCGCGGTGAAGACGGCGGGGTCGCCGGTCGGCGCAAGCTGCGTCGCGATCTTCCACCCCGCGAGCGGGTGGAAGCGGACGCGGATCGGCCGGTCGTCCTGCCCTGCGGCCCACATGAAGGTCGCGGGGATGTTAAGATGCGCATGGGTCCGGTCGATCTGCGCATAGGTGCCGTCGCCGCGATCGCCGAACAGAGTGTAGCGGACCGTCACCGTGCCGTCGTGGCCGGGCACCGTCCAGCCATAGGGATCGGTCCGCGAAATGGTCAGCGGCCGTCCGGCCCCATCGACGGCAGACACCGAATAGACGTTCTTGGCGAACTCGTGCAGCGCGTAGCGACCGGGCGAGGAGCGGGCCATCTGGAAGCGGACGGGCTGGCGGTCCAGCCCGCGATAGGTCACGCTGACCTGCGCTTCATGATGGTCGGGATGCGGAAAGGCGATGTCATATTCGACGGCCGATGGCGCGGAAGCCTTGGGGGAGGGGCGGGCCTGCTGCGCCGCGACCGGGGACAGCGCCGTGCTCGCCAGCGCCCATGCCGCCGTCATCGCCCATATCCGCATGCCCGAACCCCTTCACTCGATTGAGGTATGGACTTAAGCGCGGAGCAATGACGGGGTCCACCGCTTTGTGCGCGCGGCCGGGCTCTATTTCGGAGCAGCGACGAATCGCCGGACGACAACGCCGCCGCTCTCATTGAACGGCGTGTTATCCAGATGATATGTCAGAAAAATCTGGAGGCGCGACCGGGAATCGAACCCGGGTGCAAGGATTTGCAGTCCTCTGCGTCACCACTCCGCCATCGCGCCTCGATGCGTGGGAGGCGGGCATGTGTGCGGTTTTTCGCGCGGCGTC
>Ga0308171_1000926_pt1 | contig 47507 bp, 43 predicted proteins | sample PhyGR1_FD_202135 | JGI IMG/M metagenome (GOLD analysis project Ga0308171, IMG submission 202135) | Phyllosphere microbial communities from UC Gill Tract Community Farm, Albany, California, United States - DLSLSG.R1 | ecosystem: Host-associated > Plants > Phyllosphere > Unclassified | place: USA... | reverse complement strand
AGATGCAGAAGCAGGGGATGAAATCGGATGTTTCCTGGGAAAAGAGCGCAGGGCTGTATGCCGCGCTTTACACCCAACTTTTGTCGAAAGGCCATTGAATGTCGATCAAGACCGTCCAGACCACGCCGTTTCAGGATCAGAAGCCCGGAACCTCCGGCCTTCGCAAGAAGGTGCCGGTTTTCGCGCAGGAGAACTACGCGGAAAACTTCATCCAGTCGATCTTCGACAGCCTCGAAGGCTTTGAAGGTCAGGCGCTGGTGATCGGAGGTGACGGCCGCTACTACAATCGCGAGGTCATCCAGAAGGCGATCAAGATGGCCGCAGCCGCTGGCTTCGGCAAGGTTCTCGTCGGCCAGGGCGGCATCCTCTCCACGCCGGCCGCCTCCAACATCATCCGCAAATACAAGGCCTTCGGCGGCATCGTTCTCTCCGCCAGCCACAATCCCGGTGGCCCGAACGAAGATTTCGGCATCAAGTACAATATCGGCAATGGCGGCCCGGCCCCTGAAAAGATCACCGACGCCATCTTCGCCCGCACCAAGTCGATCGAAACCTATCGCATCGCCGATGTCGCCGATATCGATCTCGACCGGATCGGCACAAGCGACGTCGCCGGCATGCAGGTGGAAGTCATCGATCCGGTGGCCGATTACGCCGCTTTGATGGAAGAACTCTTCGACTTCGGCGCGATCCGCGATCTGATCGCAGGCGGCTTCAAGGTCGTGGTCGATTCCATGAGCGCGGTGACCGGCCCCTATGCGGTCGAAATCATCGAGAAGCGCCTTGGCGCACCGGCAGGCTCGGTTCGCAACTCCGTACCGCTGCCCGACTTCGGCGGCCATCACCCGGACCCGAACCTCGTTCATGCCAAGGAACTCTATGACGACGTGATGAGCCCGGAAGGCCCGGATTTCGGCGCCGCCTCCGATGGCGATGGCGACCGCAACATGGTCGTCGGCAAGGGCATGTTCGTCACGCCTTCGGATTCGCTTGCCATCATCGCCGCCAATGCCAAGCTGGCACCCGGCTACGCATCCGGCATTTCCGGCATCGCCCGCTCCATGCCGACGAGTGCGGCCGCAGACCGCGTGGCGGAAAAGCTCGGAATCGGCATGTATGAAACGCCGACCGGCTGGAAGTTCTTCGGCAACCTGCTCGATGCCGGCAAGGTTACTGTCTGCGGCGAGGAAAGCTTCGGCACCGGCTCCAACCACGTGCGCGAAAAGGACGGTCTCTGGGCCGTGCTCTTCTGGCTGAACATTGTTGCCGCCCGCAAGGAAAGCGTCAAGGACATCGTCACCAAGCACTGGGCCGAATATGGCCGCAACTATTACTCGCGCCACGACTATGAAGAAGTCGACAGCGACGCCGCCAACACGCTGGTCGCCATACTGCGCGAGAAACTCGCGACGCTTCCCGGCACCACCTATGGCAATCTGAAGGTCGCCAAGGCCGACGACTTTGCCTATCACGACCCGGTCGATCAGTCTGTCAGCAGGAACCAGGGCATCCGCATCCTCTTCGAAGGCGGCTCGCGCATCGTGCTGCGCCTCTCCGGCACCGGCACCTCCGGCGCGACGCTGCGCCTCTATGTCGAGCGCTACGAGGCCGATGCGGCCCGCCACACTATCGAAACCCAGGAAGCGCTGGCCGACCTCATCGCTGCGGCAGACACGATTGCCGGTATCAAGAAACACACGGGCCGCGATGCGCCGACGGTGATTACCTGATCCAGGGCTGGCAGAGTTGGCGTGCCCCTCTGCCATTATGACAGGTGGGCACCCCCCTCTGCCCTGCCGGGCATCTCCCCCTCAAGGGGGGAGATCGGCAAGAAGCGCGCTCCCAGCGCGTCCTCAAGCTCGAGGAGGGTGAAACCGAGCAGCCTTCCGGTAGTTGTTTGGGCAAGGCCCGACCACGATTCGATCTCCCCCCTTGAGGGGGAGATGTCCGGCAGGACAGAGGGGGGTCCTTCACAAAACCCTCTGGTCTTCGACCAACAAGACGGCGGCGCAAGCCCCACCCACAAACCACCAAAGGGACCAGCCCATGCCAACCCACCCAGCGTTCCCCCAAGGTGCAGTCCCCACGCCCACAGGCACCCAGTTCTCCGTCTATTCCCAGAACGCCACGAAAATCGAACTCTGCCTCTACGACGCCAGCGGCAATACCGAAACCGCGCGCCTGCCCATGCAGCGTGACGAAGACGGCATCCACCGCCTCACCGTTGCGCAAGCCACCAAAGGCACCCGCTACGGCTACCGCGCCCACGGCCCCTACGCGCCAGACCACGGCCAATGGTTCGACCCCGCGAAACTTCTCCTCGACCCCTACGCCACCACGATCGACCGCCCCTTCCAGAACCACCCCTCGCTATTCACCTTCGGCGAAGACACCGCCGCGGTCATGCCGAAGGCAGTCGTTTCAGACGCCACGATCGTCATCAAGGAAGCACCCCGCTTTACCCGCACCGGCCTGATCTATGAAGTGGCGGTCAAGCCCTTCACCATGCTGCACCCAGACGTGCCGGAAGCCATTCGCGGCACGGTTGCAGCCCTCGCCCACCCCGCCATCATCGCCCATCTCAAGGCGATCGGCGTCAGCGCCGTCGAACTGATGCCGATCACCGCCTGGATCGACGAGCGGCATTTGCCGCCGCTGAACCTTGCCAATGGCTGGGGGTACAACCCCGTCGGCTTCATGGCGCTCGATCCGCGGCTCTGCCCTGGCGGTATCGCCGAACTGCGCGACACTATCGCCAAGCTGCACGAGGCAGGCATCGGCGTGATCCTCGATCTCGTCTTCAACCATACGGGCGAGAGCGATCGCTTCGGCTCGACGCTGTCGCTGCGCGGTCTCGACAACCTCACCTATTACCGTCACGCATCCGACGATCCCGGCACGCTGATCAACGACACCGGCACAGGCAATACGCTTGCTTGCGATCACCCACAGGTGCACCATCTCGTCATCGAAACGCTCCGCCACTTCGTCGCCCATGCTGGAATCGATGGCTTCCGCTTCGATCTCGCCCCCGTTATCGGGCGCACAGCGGAGGGCTTCGATCCACAAAGCGAAACCTTGCGCCAGATGCATGAAGACCCGCTTTTGGCCGACCGGGTGCTGATCGCCGAACCCTGGGATATCGGCCCCGGCGGCTACCAGCTCGGCAATTTTCCGGCCTCCTTCCTCGAATGGAACGACCGGGCGCGTGACGATATCCGCCGCTACTGGCGTGGCGACGACTATACGATCGGCGCACTCGCCGATGCGCTTGCCGGTTCCGCCCCGATTTTCTCACGCAACGCGCGTACCGAAACCCGCAGCGTCAACTTCATCGCCGCCCATGACGGCTTCACGCTTTTCGATCTCGTCTCCCACGCCCACAAGCACAATGATGCGAATGGCGAGGAGAACCGCGACGGGCACAATGACAACCACTCCTGGAACAATGGCATCGAAGGCCTGACGGATGATGCAGCGGTCAACGCCGCCCGGATCGCCGACGTCAAGGCGCTGCTCGCCACCCTCTTCGTCACACGCGGCACGGTGATGCTGACGGCGGGCGATGAAGGTGGGCGCAGCCAGCGCGGCAACAACAATGCCTATGCCCAGGACAACGAGATCACCTGGGTGGACTGGCAAGCCCTTTCCCCGGATCTCATCGACCACACCGCCTTTCTGGCCAAGCTGCGCCAGCGTTTCGCAGTCTTTGGCGAAAGCACTTTCTTCTCACCCGACAGCGGCGAGATCGAATGGCTATCCCCTTTGGGCGATCCCATGCGCGACGAGGACTGGAACCGTCCGGATGCCACGACCTTCGCCATGGTGCTGAAAACACTGGACAGGGAGACCGGCAAGAACGTTCGCCTGGCCACCCTGTTCAACCGCAGCCGCAACGCCATTCCCTTCACCTTGAAGGGCGAAGGCTGGAAGCCGCTCGGCGTCGATTTCGGCGTTCCCGCCTGGTTGCCACCCCGCTCCGTCGTCTTTTACGTGGGTGCGCCACGCCTCCTTTAAGGGACGCTCTCACTCTTTTAGCATCTGCTTTGCGAAATCGGTTCCGATTTCCCGTCCGATGCTGTAGCCGTTGATGACACGCATTCACCTGCCCTATAGAGCGTTGCCGTCCTATTGGACGCATAAAGACGCTCTATCTCGTAGACTCACCGCATCGTGCTTTCCGAAAATCGATTCCGACTTTCGGGCCGATACGGTAGAGTCTCCATCATGAAAAGGACCACGCGCTGTGAAAGACGTATCGCTTAGTGAAGTGAAGGGTTTGGTCGGCACGGAAGTGGGGGTATCCGACTGGATCACCGTCGATCAGCCGATGATCGATGCCTTTGCGGGGGCCACGCTGGATGACCAGTTCATCCACACCGATCCTGAACGCGCCAAGGCCGAGAGCCCTTTCGGCGGCACGATTGCCCATGGCTTCCTGACGCTCTCGCTGCTGTCGGCGATGAACTACAGCGCGCTGCCGAAAATCCGCGAACAGACCATGGGCATCAATTACGGCTTCGACAAAGTCACCTTCGTCGCCCCGGTCAAAAGCGGTGCGCGCGTGCGCGGGCGTTTTACTCTAGCCGAAGCCCGTTTCCGCGGCGCGTCCATGCTGACCAACACCTACGACGTGACGGTGGAAATCGAAGACGAACGCAAACCGGCGCTCACCGCCCGCTGGACCACCATCTCGCAATTCGATCCGAAGGACAGGCCGGAGGACGCGTGAGGCATGGCTGGCGCAAACGGTTCGGCGGTTTGCGCTAGCAAAGACCTGAGGCGTCTGACGCGTATCTGAAAGATCGTGACACGTCTTAGAACAAGCAGAGGACGGAGGGCACCATGCCGGAAGCAATCGTTCGAGAGGCATTCCAGACGCAGGCGCAAGCGTGCGATGCGCTCGGTTCGCCCTTCACCGCCAGGCTCTGCCGGCTGCTTGCCGAAAAGCTGGACAGCGCGCAAAGTGCGGTTGCCCACACCATCCTCACATGGCCCGGCCCGCCCGGCCCCAGCGACGACTCCGTACCCTTGCGCACCGCCGGGTGCCTGCATGCGCTGGTTCGTTCAAACCGGATCAGCCCGCTGACCGAACTCAATGACACCGACCTCTGGACCGCCTGCCAGCAAGCCTTTCAGGAGCACAAGGCCTTCATCCTAGAGCGACTGAAGTTCCCGCCGCAAACCAACGAAGTCCGCCGCTCCGCGGCCCTCCTGCCTGGTCTCTTCATCGTCGCCGAGCGCACCGGCAGGCCGCTCATCCTTTCAGAGGTTGGCGCAAGCGCCGGCCTCAACCTCCAGCTCGACCGCTATCGCTACCGCCTTGGCGAAACGGAATGGGGAACGGGCAGTCCCGTCTTCCTCTCGCCGGAATGGCGCGGCGAAGCGCCAGCCATCCCGCTTAGCTTCACCGTCCTCGAACGCGCCGGCTGCGACCTCAATCCCTTGAATCCATCCAATCCCGACGACCGCCTGCGCCAGCTCTCCTACATCTGGGCAGACCAGGCGGACCGCCTGGAGCGCACGCAAAATGCGCTCACCATCGCCGCCGACAATCACCTGCAGGTGGAAAAGGCAGACGCGATCGACTGGCTGGCAGGACGGCTCGAAACCTCGAAGCCCGGCGCCACCCATGTCATCTTCCACTCCGTCGCCTGGCAGTATTTTCCAGACAGCCTCAAACAGAAGGGCGAAGCGCTGATCACTGAGGCCGGAAGCCGCGCCACCCCGGACGCCCCGCTCGCCCGCCTCCAGATGGAAGGCGATGGCCAGCCACGCGGTGCCGCGCTGACCCTGCAAATCTGGCCCACGGGTGAAAAACAGGAAATCGGCCGCGCGGATTTTCATGGGCGCTGGGTGGACTGGAAGGGCTGGGTGCGGTGACGGTCACATAGGCCGCGTGCTCAAAGCCAAGCCGTTGTTCGAAGCTTAATCCGGCTCCTGATCGGCCGTTGGGTTCGCATGCGCTCCCAATATCCGCGACGCAAGCTGCCGGTCCATCTGCATGCCGTCCATACAGGTGTGGAGCCATTCTCTGTCCTGAATCAACGCGACAGCCTTGGAATACGCGCTCGTAATCGTCTCACCGTAAGCGTCTCGAGCTTTCTGCCACGCCGCAGCAGGAACATCGCCCCACGCAGCAATCATCATCGACAGATCGATAATATCTCTGCTGTAAACGGCCTTATCAGGCCAGCGGTCCGCATTTGCCAAAAGCTTCTCAGCGAACATATCGCTTCTGCTCAGCACCGGGATGCCGTAGCGCTCATCCATCTGCCCGGAAAGATCGATACGACCCTCGCGTACGATCTCGAACTTGATGCGGGTATCGTCCACCTGCACAAAGGTCCGAATACCATATTGGTCGGCCCGCATGTCTCGCAGAGTTGAAACTCGGCCAATCGACTTCCCAGTCGATTTGGCCAGCCCCGAAAATCCTCGGGTCCACACCGCTTCGCGGAGCATCCTGTAGCCTTCCTGAGACCAACAGAGAAAGTCGATATCGACGCTTTCACGATACTCGTCGAGGCTAAGGACGATCGCGGTCTCGCCGCCGAAAAAACATTCAGCGCGTTTCAGCAACTCTCCGTCAAGAGAGTTCAGCACCGTCAGGACAGCGTTATGGTGCGGACGGCGGAAAGTACTCATACGTCAGGATGCTATCAGCAAAGGGCCGTATCGCTCAACCAGATGGTCGATCAACGCTTTCTCTTCTGTGGTCAGTGCCTCAGTGTCGACAAAGCGCCAATTGCGCTCGTAGATCGAGAACGCTCCTTCGCCAGTCAAGCATGCGTTCGCGTCCCTGCTCCAGCAGAGCATCTGCAATTGCGGATAATGGCCGACCTGTATCTGCATCATATCCTCTATAGAAGGCTCCAGCCAAGGCTGCCAGGCTGCAATGAAGTACTAACCCGTTCCCCTTCGTCGTCCTCGGGCTCGGCCACGAGGGTCCCTGCTTTCAATGGCTCATGGATAGTCGAGCCCGACCATGACGGGTCGGGCGCGGCTTCAGCCCTTCGCCCAAAAGCTGTATCCTCTATAGCAGATACCATCGCCATTGCTCCAGCCAATTCCAGCGCAAGCACTTGGCGCCATTTGCTCTTCTCCTGCGGGAACCTTCATCCAGCCCTCACGTTATCGCCATTATTGTTAGGGGGAAATCTATATGGCGCAAAACATCACACAACCGGATGATGCAGGCGAGCAAAGCACTGAGCTTAAACGCGTCATGGGGCCGGGGCTGCTTCTTCTGTTCATCGTCGGGGATATTCTCGGCACCGGCATCTACGCGCTGACCGGACAGGTCGCCGCCGAAGTGGGTGGCGTGGTCTGGCTACCCTTCCTCATCGCTTTTGCCGTCGCACTTCTGACCGCCTGCAGCTATCTTGAACTGGTGACGAAATATCCGCGCGCCGCAGGCGCTGCCCTTTATACTCACAAGGCCTTTGGCGTTCACTTCATCACTTTCCTCGTCGCCTTCACCGTCATGTCGTCGGGTGTGACCTCGGCCTCGACAGCCTCGCGCGCCTTTGCCGCCAATTTCGCCACCGTCACCGGCTTCGATTTCGGCGGCTTCGGTGTCACCGGCATCGCTATTGCCTTCATCGTTGCCGTGGCACTCATCAATTTCCGTGGCGTCGGTGAAAGCGTGAAGATGAATGTGGTGCTGACGGTGGTGGAGCTGACCGGCCTGCTGTTGATCATCTGCATCGGCTTCTGGGCCATCGGCAATGGTCAGGGCGATGTCTCGCGCGCCTGGACCTTCCAGCCTGCGGGTGACCACGGCGTCATCTGGTCGGTGGTGGCCGCCACCACACTTGCCTTCTTCGCCATGGTCGGTTTCGAGGATTCGGTCAACATGGCCGAGGAATGCAAGCAGCCCGCCCGCATCTTTCCGAAAGTGCTGCTCGGTGGCCTCGTCATCACCGGCGTCATCTATATTCTGGTCGCCATTTCCGCCATCACCCTCGTGCCCGCAGCGGAACTCGGCGAAGGCGAAACGCCGCTCTTGAAGGTGGTACAAGCCGGCGCGCCAAACTTCCCGATCGGCATCTTCGCCGTCGTCACCATGTTTGCCGTCGCCAATTCGGCGCTGATCAACATGATGATGGCAAGCCGGCTGATCTACGGCATGAGCCGCGAAGGCGTGCTTCCGCCAGCCCTCGGCAAGGTCCATTCCGGCCGCCGCACGCCTTTCGTGGCGATCATCTTCACCTCGCTGATCGCGGTTGGCCTCATCGCCTTTGCCGGCGGTGTTCCAGCGCTTGGCGGTACAACGGCACTGCTGCTGCTCGGTGTCTTCACTATCGTCAATGTCGCGGTGCTGGTGCTGCGCAAGGACAAGGTGGCGCACAAGCACTTCCGCACACCAACCATCCTGCCGGTGCTCGGCGCCGTCAGCTGCTTCTTCCTCGTCGGCCCATGGACGGATCGCGATCCGGTGCAATATTCGATTGCGGGCGTCCTGCTCCTGATCGGCGTCGTCCTCTGGGCAGCGACCGTCGGCTTCATGCGGGCACAGGCGAAATCGGCGTGAACCTCCACAGTAGCGTTGCATATTCGAATAATACTACCAAAAGATGCAAGTCTTGGGCAATCTTGGAGAACTAAGTCTATTTCCGTAACGGCTCAAAAAGGGGGGAAGAGATGGAATTGAAATACGAGAGCTTTGCGGACGTGGACTTGTCGGATCCATTCTTCGACAGCTTACGCGAGGATTATGAGGGATTTAATGATTGGTTCGTGTCAAAAGCCCAGAAAGGAGACGAGGCCTATGTGATACGCGACCAAAATCACAGTATCCAAGGTTTCCTTTATCTCAAAATTGAGGAAGAGGAACATTCGGACATCACACCAAATCTACCGCGTGCGCGTCGAGTGAAGGTAGGCACGCTCAAAATAAATGCTCATGGCACACGCTTGGGGCAGCGGTTCATCAAAAAGATGGTCGATTGGGCAGTCAGCAATTCGATCAACGAACTTTATGTAACTGTCTTCAGCAAGCACGTACATCTTATCAAGCTTCTAGAACGCTACGGTTTTGAATACTGGGGCAAAAAAAGCTCCTCTTCGGGCGACGAGAATGTCCTTATCAAGACGATCGGCCGAGTCACAGGTGATTTGGAAAAAGACTACCCAGTGCTGGATGCATCGAGGAAAGCCTACATCCTATCGATCTATCCCCAGTTTCATACCAAGCTATTCCCGGATTCGATTTTGAAGAACGAAACTCCGGATATCGTGAAAGACATCTCGTCTAGCAACAGTATCCACAAGATTTACATCTGCAATCTTAAGGGGGTGGAATCTTTAAGACGCAACGACGTGCTAGTAATCTACCGTACAGCGGACGGAGGATCTGCCGAGTACACGTCAGTGGCGACTTCGATGGGCGTGGTCGAGGAAACACGCTCCATCTATGATTTTCATAATGAACAAGAGTTTCTCGATTACGCCTCTCCCTATAGCGTATTCTCCGTTGAAGAGCTAAAAAATCTTTGGAGGACAAAGCGCTATCCAAAAATCATCCGCTTCACTTACAACGTCAGCCTCAGTAAACGTCCAAACCGTAAAAGCCTGATTGAAGACGTGGGAATAGACCGTGACGCCTATGCGGGATTCATGGAGTTGAGCTCTGAGCAGCTGAAAAAGATAGCAGCCTTGGGAAAAATCAATGAAAGTATTATTATCAATTAAACCCGAGTACGCCGAGAAAATATTCAATGGCGAGAAATCATTCGAGTTTAGGAAAACAATCTTCACCGACCCCGATGTAGACACAGTGGTAGTATATGCCACAATGCCTGTCGGTAAGGTGATCGGTGAGTTTAAGATTGCGGATGTTCACGAGGGGGAGCCAGAGGATATCTGGCGGAAAACTGAAAAGAAATCGGGAATATCGTCATCGTTCTTTTCGGAATATTTTCTTGGCCGAAAAAGAGCCTACGCAATCGAGGTTGGTGAGACGAAGATTTTCGATGTACCTAAGACAGTAATGGAAATACTCGGCCGCAGTACGCCGCCACAGTCATTTGCCTACCTTAAATAGCTTCAAATAAGTCCTTATCCTTGCTGCCGGTCTGATATCGCAAATGCTGGAGGACCTTGTAAGCTTACCAATTTCCGATCCCAAGTTTACCTTCCGGCAACTACCTGAGGGTTAGCCACCGCCAACGACCTGATGCCCATCAAGTCGTTGGCTTAAATAACTCTCAAGCGTCCCGCGAACCCTCGTCCAGCAGACCGAACACATAGTCGGCAAAGGAGCGCCAGCACTCCACGCGGAAGGTGTCATCCGCCACGCGCAGCAGCACCACTTCCGCCTTGCCGAAGACCGTGCGGGTGCAGGCACCGACCGGGAAGGCGGCAAGCGACAGGTCCTGTGGGCAGCCGGCATTGATCGTCGTTTCGGCGCCGGGGCCGGAAACGATGATGGCGAGGTTGCGGTGGGAGACATCCGTGGCGGAAAACAGTCCGGTTGTGCCGGAAAGTGCTGCCATCAGGTCGGCTTCGCCCTGGTCGATGACCAGCCACTCATCCGGGCCGATCCACAGCGCCGAGCGCAGCCCCGATGTCGCAGAGGTTTTCGGGCGTGTCGGCAGGGCAAGTTCGAGCGCCTGGGACACGGCCTCGATCGCCTCTGGCCGCGCGCGCAGCACAAGCCGGTAGGCCGGGGCCGCAGGCTTGATGGATGCGCCGGCGGAACCGCCATGCACGCCGTCGAGAACAAATGTACGCTTTGCTGTCGCCAAATCAGCCATTGATCCGGCCTCCTTCCTTGTCGAAGAACACCATGTCCGTCACCTCGACTGCAATCGTCTTGTCGGCAAGCGGAATGTAGAGGGTCTCACCCATCCGCGCCCGGCCATCGGCCACCAGACCGAAGGCGATGGAGCGGCCGAGATTTTCGGACCAGTAGGACGATGTGACGTGACCGAGCATCGTCATCGGCTTGGGCGCATTCGGATCGACGACGATCTGACCGCCCTCTTCCGGCACCTCATGCGCGTTCTTCGGCAGGAGACCGACGAGCTGCTTGCGGCCGCTGCGGGTCAGATCCGGGCGCTGCAGACCGCGAATGCCGACGAAGTCCGTCTTCTTCTTGGAGACGGCCCAGCCAAGGCCCGCATCGTCAGGCGTCACCGTGCCGTCTGTATCCTGGCCAACGATGATATAGCCCTTTTCGGCGCGCAGCACGTGCATCGTCTCGGTGCCGTAGAGGCAGCCGCCAACGGCTTTCGCCCGCTCGGCAATTGCCTGCCACACGGCCGGGCCGTAATCGGCGGGCACGTTGACTTCGAAGCCGAGTTCGCCGGTGAACGACACGCGGAAAAGACGCGTCGGCACACCGCAGATCTTGCCCTCGGCCACCGCCATATGCGGGAAGGCTTCCGGCGACAGGTCGATACCTTCCACCAGCGGCGCAATCACCTCGCGCGCCTTTGGTCCCTGCACCGCGATCACCGCCCATTGCTCGGTGGCAGAGGTCAGCCAGACGTTGAGATGCGGGAATTCCGTCTGCAGATAGTCTTCCATGTGGTGCAGCACGCGTGGCGCGCCGCCCGTCGTCGTCGTCACGTGGAAGCGATCTTCCGCCATGCGACCGACAACGCCGTCATCATAAACGAAGCCATCTTCGCGGGTCATGATGCCATAGCGGCAGCGACCGGGCTTCAACGTATCCCAGGCGTTGGTGTAGAGCAGGTTGAGGAACTTCGCCGCATCCGGGCCGACAACCTCGATCTTGCCGAGCGTGGAGGCATCGAAGACGCCAACGCTTTCGCGCACCGTCTTGCACTCGCGGTTGACCGCCTCATGCATGTCTTCGCCCGCACGCGGATAGTACCAGGCGCGCTTCCAGTTGCCGACATCCTCGAAGGCCGCACCTTCTGCCTCTTCCAGGGCATGCATCGGCGTCTTGCGGGCCGGGTCGAACAGCTTGCCACGCGAATGGCCGACCAGCGTACCGAAGGTCACCGGCGTGTAAGGTGCGCGGAAGGTGGTGAGACCGACCTTCGGCAGATCGCGGCCAAGCGCTTCGGATGCAATGGCAAGACCATGCATGTTGGACATCTTGCCCTGGTCGGAGGCCATGCCGTTGGTGGTGAAGCGCTTGATGTGCTCGATGGAGTGCATGCCTTCGCGCACCGCAAGGCGGATATCCTTGGCGCAGACATCGTGCTGGAAATCGATAAAGGCTTTGACGCTGTGGTCGGCACCGGCACCTTCGGCAGCGCCGATCATGCCGCCCGTCCAGGTGTTGGCATTGCTGCCGGAAACGGCGACTTCGCCGCCGCCAGCCGCCGCCGCTTCGGAAAGCAGCGCGGAGAGATCGTCGGTACCGTTGCAGGCGCCGATCGAAACGCAGTCCTGCACGTGCACGTCGGGCAGGAAGCGCTGGTTCGGCGCATCATATTTCAGCTTGCCGCGAGACTGCGAGAAGAGATGCACCGATGGCGTCCAGCCGGCCGAGACGATCAGCGCATCGATCGCGATCTTGCGCTTGCCCGAACCGCGATTGCGACCAACCGTCATGGATGTGACGCGAAGACGGCCCGCGGTATCGTAAACGCTGTGGCCTGCCAGAACCTCGATGCCAAGCGCGCGTGCCTCGTCCAGAAGCTTCGCGCTCGGATTCGGACGGCAATCGACGATCGCCGCAATCTTCACACCGGCGCGCTTCAGATCGAAGGCCGCCTCATAGGCGCTGTCATGGGCCGTGTAGACACCGACATTATGGCCGACAGCCACACCATACTGGTTGAGATAGGTGCGTGCAGCGGACGCCAGCATGATGCCGGGGCGGTCGTTATTGGCAAACACCATGTGGCGCTCGATGGCGCCGGTCGCCATCACCACCTTCTTGGCGCGCACCTGCCACAGGCGCTCGCGCGGCTCATGCAGCGCCGGGCTTGCCAGGTGGTCGGTGACGCGCTCGGCCAGGCCGATGAAGTTGTGGTTGTAGTAGCCGAAGACGGTGGTGCGGGTCAGCACCTCCACATTCGGCATGGCCTTCAGCTCGGCCAGAACCGACTGCGCCCAGTCATAACCATTCTTGCCGTCGATCACGGTGCCGCTTTCAAAGCGCAGCGCACCGCCAACCGTCGGGTTTTCATCCACCAGCATGACCTGGGCGCCGGTCTTCGCTGCAGAAAGCGCCGCCGTCAGACCGGCAGCGCCGCCACCGGCCACCAGCACGTCGCAATGGGCAAAGCGGCTGGCATACTGATCGGTATCGCCCTCTCTCGGCGCGCTACCGAGACCGGCGGCGCGGCGGATGATCGGCTCGTAGAGCTTGTGCCATGCCGCCTTCGGCCACATGAAGGTCTTGTAGTAGAAGCCCGCCGCAAAGAAAGGCGAGAAGAAATCGTTGATCGCGCCGACATCGAAGGAGAGCGACGGATAGCGGTTCTGCGACGAGACGATCGCCCCGTCGAAGACTTCCTGCACCGTGGCGCGCACGTTCGGCTGGCGGCGCGATGCATCGCGCGACACGTCGATCAGCGCATTCGGCTCTTCCGGACCGGCAGACAGAAAGCCGCGCGGACGGTGATATTTGAACGAGCGACCGATCAGGTGAACGCCGTTTGCCAGCAGTGCGGAGGCAACCGTGTCGCCCTGAAGCGCGGTATAGCTCTTGCCGTCGAAGTTGAAGCGGGCGGTGCGGGCAGGCGTCAGGCGGCCGGCACCCTTGATACGGTAAGCGCCACTCATCGGGCTGCTCCTTCGCTGGAGGAGAGAAGCGAAGCCTCATCCGGCTTCGGCTCGCCCGCCTTGTATGTCAGGTGGAACTTGTCGGTCACGGAATGGCGCGCCGCGTTGAAGAAGCGGCCGCAGCCATGGATATGGCGCCAGCGCTCATAGACCATGCCCTTGTCGTTATCGCGCATGAAGAAATATTCGGAAAACTCCTCGTCGGAGATCCCGGCAATGTTTTCAGGGCGGGCAATATGCGCCTCGCCAGCCCAGCGGAACTCCAGCTCGGAGCGTTCTTCTTCGCAATATGGACAACGGATCAGCAGCATGATGTTCCCTCAAAGAGAGCTTTCCGGAATCACCGTTCCGGCGGGTTGGTCACACAGGCGCTTTCCCATGGTGATGTAGGGGGAGAGCCTGTTCGTCAGGTCTTCAAAATTCGCATAGGGCCGAAACGCGTTGCCGCGCCCGATATTGACCACCGCCATCGACATCAGATTGCTGTCGAGGGCGACGGGATATTCATTCTCGCCATCCGCACCCTTCGGCACGAAATAGACGAGCTTCTGGCCAAGGCTTGGAGCGCACATCAGGAAGCCCTCTTCTGCCAGAAATGGCCAGTTGTCCTCTCCCTGCACCTTGCGGATGGCCTGCACTCGAAAATCGCCAGCCTCGGGAACAACCGGACCGGCCTCGGCCGCAGAGGCCATGCACACAGCTGCAAGGAGAGCAGCCGGCATCTTCAATGGGCAACCGCCGCGGCTGCTGCCTCGTCGATCAACCGTCCGGTGCGGAACCGGTCGAGGTTCAGCCCCGCCGCCAGCCGGTGCGGCTCGCCGCGCGCAATCAGATGCGCGAAGAGATGCGCAGAGCCTGGCGTGGCTTTGAAGCCGCCCGTACCCCAGCCGCAATTGACGAAGAGGTTCGGAACCGGCGTCACGCTCTGGATCGCCGAACGATCCGGTGTGTTGTCGGTAATGCCGCCCCACTGGCGCATCATCTTCACACGACGGAAGATCGGGAAGAGTTCGCAGATGGCGTCCAGCGTATGGGTGATGATCTGCAAGCCGCCGGTCTGCGAATAGGAGTTGTACTGGTCGGTACCGGCACCGATGACCAGCTCGCCCTTGTCGGACTGCGAGATATAGGCATGCACGGTGTTGGACATCACCACGCAGGGGAAGATGGGCTTCAGCGGCTCGGAGACCAGCGCCTGCAACGGGTTGGAGGCAAGCGGCACGCGCACATCGGCCATCTTCATGATGACGGAGGAATGACCGGCCGCCGATACGCCGATCTTCTTCGCGCCAATGAAGCCACGATTGGTTTCCACACCCGTGACCGCGCCATCAGGACCACGACGGATCGCGGTGACTTCGCAGTTCTGGATGATATGGACGCCGCGATCGGATGCCGCACGGGCATAGCCCCAGGCAACAGCATCGTGACGGGCGGTACCACCGCGACGCTGCAAGGCAGCACCATTGATGGCGTAGCGGGCGTTCGCAGAAATATCGAGCGGCGGACAGTAGGCCTTGGCCTGCTCGGGAGTCAGCCATTCATTGTCGATGCCGTAGAGGCGGTTGGCATTGATATGGCGCTTGAAGGACTGCTGATCATGCACATTGTGCGACAGCATCATCACGCCGCGTGCCGAATACATGACATTGTAGTTCAGATCCTGGCTCAAGCCTTCCCACAATTTGAGGGAATGCTCGTACATATCCATGCTCTCTTCATAGAGATAGTTCGAGCGGATGATGGTGGTGTTGCGGCCGGTATTGCCGCCGCCTAGCCAGCCCTTTTCCAGAACGGCAATGTTGGTGATGCCATGTTCCTTGGCCAGATAATAAGCGGCACCGAGACCGTGGCCACCGCCACCGATGATGATGACGTCATATTCCTTGCGCGGCTCGGGAGACGCCCATTGGGCATCCCATCCCTTGTGGGCCCGCATTGCCTCGCGAGCCACGGCAAAAACAGAAAATTTGCGCATTCGCAAGCAACTCCCTGAAGACACGCTGGATTATTCCGGCTGAGACCTATGAATGGCAAATATGCGCAGTGTTCAGTGTTCATTTTGCGACGCCGCGACATGATTGTTTTGACATGCGTCATAACTTTCTCGGCACCCCTTGTATTTTCGCCAAGAGACACAGTTAACGGCTGGACTTCAAGGAAACGATCTGATATTGCACCACACCAATCGCGCGGCCAACCCGGCCACACGAACGCTTTTTTGTTTGCCTGCGAATGCCTTTATTCGCATGGCAAGATAACCAACCTAAAGGAACGGGATTCACGTGCAGGTACTAGTCCGCGATAACAACGTTGATCAGGCGCTTCGCGCTCTCAAGAAGAAAATGCAGCGCGAAGGTATCTTCCGCGAAATGAAGATGCGCGATTATTACGAGAAGCCTTCGCAGAAGCGCGCTCGCGAAAAGGCTGAAGCCGTTCGCCGCGTTCGCAAGCTTGCTCGCAAGCGCATGCAGCGCGAAGGTCTGATTGCTGCTCCACGTGCTGCGAGCCGCTAATAGGCCGTCTTTTCGACGTTTTTGAATGCTTATGGGGCGGGGGCGATTATTTCGCCGCCGCTCTTTGAGTTTTACAGCATCGGCCCAAAAATCGGACAGGGTTTTCGGAAAGCACGATGCGTGGCTCAAAGAAGATAGAGCGTCCTTTGTGCGTCCAATAGGACGCATGGCGCTCTAAAGCATGTCGCGCAAAAGTGGTGACCGGTTTTGCGATAACGACATGCGAGAGAAGAAGGCCTAAAGCGTGAAGGAGCGGATCTTAGAGATCGCGACACGGTTTAGCATGTCTGAATTCGCTTGCACGATCGGGCCTGCATAATTGGCTCTGCATGATCAGCCTTGAGAGGGAACCCATACCGCATGAACGCTGTTGATACCGGTGAATCCAGACGTCCTATCGCCCTGTTCCACGGCGTATCTCAGAGAAAAACCATGCGGCTTTCTTCCACCCTCATCCTCTGCGGCATGGTTGCGGCTCTTGCCGGCTGCGCCACCACCAACACGACGAACGACGTGTTCCAGATCGACCGCGCTCAAGGGTCTGAACAGAACATCGCCTCGCTGACGTCGGTCATCAACGCCAACCCGCAGGATCCGGAAGGCTATAACGTCCGTGGCTCGGCTTACGGCCGCGCCGGTGACTCCAAGCGCGCCATTGCCGACTTCAATCAGGCCCTGCAGCTTAATCCGCGCTTCTACCAGGCTTACGCCAACCGCGCGCTCGTCTACCGCAACATGGGCCAGCAGCAGCAGGCGCTGCAGGATTATAACAGCGCGCTGCAGATCAACCCGAATTACGACGTGGCGCTGATCGGTCGCGGCAACCTCTACCGCCAGACGGGTCGCACCAACGAAGCCTTCAACGACTTCACCGCCGCCATCAACACCGATACCACCGATGGCCGCGCCTATCACAATCGTGGCCTGATCTACCAGCTGCGCAACCAGCACAGCCAGGCGATCGAAGATTTCTCCAAGGCCATCTCGCTTTCGCCCAACTCGCCCGAGCCATACAATGGCCGCGGCATTTCCTACGTGGCGCTGAACGACGACGAAAACGCCTTTGCCGATTTCAACCACGCCATCGCGCTGGATGACAGCCGCGCGGAATCCTGGGCCAACCAGGCACTGGTCTATGAGCGCCGCGGCGAACGCGACAAGGCGCTGAAGTCCTACAACCACGCCGCCCGCCTCGACCCCAAATACAAGCCCGCCGTCGACGGCCTCGCCCGCATGCGCGGTGCTGGCGCGTCGTAAGATCGGTTGGCGGTTTCAGCGATCTAGCGACACCACAGTAAACGACGCGAATTCTTCCTCGGTCGTATACTCTGTCCTATGAGGTAGCTGGGTTTCCTTCAGCACGCTGTTGATGTGAAGCTGAACCCCTCCTCCCCGTCATCCTCGCCCTTGAGGCGAGGATCCACGATCCCACCGTTAAGCACTTGAAAAACATGGATCCTCGGGTCAAGCCCGAGGATGACGACCGAGTGGGTCGCGCCTTTGACCACATGTGCGTCCCAGCTCCTCCAAAACGTTGAGCAGATACCACGACGCTAAAATCAGCGGCGAAAGAAAAAGCCCCGCCCGTGAACCACGAGCAGGGCCTTTTGTCATACCGGCTTGGCGTCGCCTTCGGCCTTCGCCTCTGGCTCGGCCGTCTTCTCCTCCGGCTTGATGCGGAACCAGGTCACGTAAAGCGCCGGCAGGAAGAGCAGCGTCAGCACCGTGCCGACCACGATTCCGCCCATCATCGCATAGGCCATCGGCCCCCAGAAGACTTCGCGCGAAATCGGGATCAGTGCCAGTGTCGCAGCCGCCGCCGTCAGCATGATCGGGCGCATGCGGTGCTCGGTCGCCTCGATCACCGCCTGCCAGGCAGGCACGCCCTCCATGCGCAGATGCTCGATCTGCACCACCAGGATGACCGAGTTTCGGATGAGGATGCCGATCAGCGCCAGAATGCCGAGGATCGCCACGAAGCCCATCGGCGCATTGCTGAGAAGCAGTGCCGCCACCACGCCGATCAGCGCTGTTGGAGCCACCGCAAAGACCAGGAACAGGCGGCTGAAGCTCTGCAGCTGGATCATCAGGATCGTCGCCATGGCAAAGAGCATCATCGGTGCGACGGCAGCAATCGGTCCCTGCGCTTCCGCACTCGATTCCACGGCGCCGCCAATCTCGATCTTGTAGCCCACCGGCAGCGTCTTGTTGAAAGCGTCCACCTGCGGCTGAAGCTGGGTGACGATCGTCGCAGGCTGGGTCGGGCCCTTGATCGCCGCTTTCAGCGTGATGGTCGGGATACGATCGCGCGATGCGATCATCGCCTGTTCCACATCATAGCGCAGGTTCGCAACGGCCGAGAGCGGGATGAGCTTTCCGTCGGAGCCTGCAATCTGCAGGTTTTGCAATGTCTCGATCGAGCCGCGCTCCTGAGCATCCGCGCGTCCGATCACATCGATGAGGTAGATGTTGTCGCGCACCTGCGTGGCGCTCGCCCCTTCGACGATGCTGTTCAGCACGGTGGCAATATCTTCCGAGCTCACGCCAAGCTGGCGGGCCTTGTCCTGCAACACATCGACCTTGACCACGCGCGATGGCTCGTTCCAGTCAAAGATCATGTTGGTGAGCAGCGGATGCTGGCCGACGACACCGGCAAAGCGCATGGAGATATCGCGCACCTTCTGGATGTCGGGCCCGCTGATGCGATACTGCACCGGCTTGCCGACCGGCGGGCCGATATCGAGCAGCTTCACGAAGGCATCGGTGCCGGGGAAGGTCTCGTTCAGATATTTCTGGAAATCGCCGCGCACGCGGTCACGCGCTTCCAGGCTTTTCGGCACGATCACCGTCTGGCCGAAGAAGACGTTCTGGTTCTGCACGTCGAAGGACAGAATGAAGCGCGGCGCGCCCTGCCCCACATAGGTCGTCCAGTGGTCGATATCGGGATTGTTGGCGAGCTTGTCCTGCTCGAACTTTGCCATCTGCCGGTTGGTCTCGGCAATCGAGCTGTTCTGCGGCAGGTTCCAGTCGATGATCAGTTCGGGACGGTCGGAGCTTGGGAAGAACTGCTGCTGCACCAGACCCATGCCGGCGACGGACACGCCGAAGACGCCGATCGTCAACAGAATGGTCACCCAGCGCCAGCGCATGGCCGTCGTCAATAGGCGCGAGAAGATCGTCGCAACCCGGCCCTTCTTGTCGTGATGCTGCTTCATCGTCTTGGGCAGCATCAACACGCCGAGAAGCGGGGTGAAGAGAACCGCGACGATCCAGGAGACCAGCAGCGAAACCGCGATGACGACAAACAGCGTGAAGGTGAACTCACCCGCCGCACTGCTGTTGAGTCCGATCGGGATGAAGCCCGCGACGGTGACGAGTGTGCCGGTCAGCATCGGGAAGGCGGTGGACGTGTAAACATAGGTCGCCGCCTTGCGCAGATCGTCGCCCTCCTCCAGCCGCGCCACCATCATCTCCACCGCAATCATCGCGTCATCGACCAGAAGACCGAGCGCAATGATCAGCGCGCCAAGCGAGATGCGCTGCAACGAAATGCCGGTATATTCCATGTAGACGAAGGTGATGGCGAGCACGAGCGGAATGGACACCGCCACCACCAGACCGGCGCGAAGCCCAAGGCTGATGAAGCTGATGACGAGAACGATGGCAACCGCTTCGAACAGCGCACGGGTGAAGCCGGAAACAGCCTCCTCCACCACCGCCGGCTGGTCAGACACGCGGTTGACCTCGACGCCGATCGGCAGGTCTGCGACGACGGCCTTGATATGCTCATCGACGGCCTCGCCGAATTCCAGCAGGTTGGCACCGGCGCGCATGCCGATGGCAAGACCGATGGCCGGCTTGCCATTGTAACGGAAGAGTGCCGTCGGCGGATCGACATAGCCGCGATGGATCGTCGCGACATCCGTCAGCGGGAAGAAGCGGTCATTGACGCGCAGATTGATCGATTCCAGCGCATTTTCAGAGGCGAACTGCCCGCCCACACGGATGGCGATGCGCTCCGGCCCGGCGGTCACGAAGCCGGATTGCGTCACCGCATTCTGCGCCTGCAGCGTGGCGATGATCGACTGGCGATCAATGCCGAGCGCTGCGATCTTGCGGGTGGAGAATTCCAGATAGATCGCCTCGTCCTGCGCCCCGATAATATCGACCTTGCCGACATTCTCGATGGTCAGGATCTTGGAGCGCGCATCTTCCACCAGATCGCGCAGCTGGCGCTGTGACAGCCCGTCGCTGGTAAAGGCGAAGATGTTGCCGAACACATCACCGAAGCGATCGTTGAAGAACGGCCCCTGCACCCCGGAGGGAAACTCGCCCTTGATATCGCTGATCATGTTGCGAACGCGACGCCAGGTCGGCTCCACATCCCGCGCCTTGGTGGTGGGCAGAAGTTCGAGGAAGACGGTGGTCTTGCCGGCGGTCGTCTCGCTGCGGGTATAATCGAGCGATTCCAGCTCCTGCAGTTTCTTCTCGATACGGTCCGTTACCTGACGGCTGACCTCTTCGGCCGTCGCACCCGGCCATGCGGCAGATATCACCATCGTCTTGATGGTGAAGTTCGGATCTTCTTCACGCCCGAGATTGAGATAGGAAAACACGCCCGCAATCAGGAAGACGATCATGAAATAGGAGACGAGCGAGCGGTGCGCCAATGCCCATTCGGAGAGATTGAACTTTTTCACTGTACGCGCTCCTGATCGATGCGAATGGACTGCCCGTCCTCAAGCGAGTTGACGCCTGCAATAACGACACGCTCCCCCGGCTTCACGCCCTCTTTGACAACCACATAGCCATAGGCGTTCGGCGGACCCTCCAGCACGACCGGGCGAAGCGTAACCTTTGCGGCGGCCTCATCGACAATCCACACGGCGGTTTGGCTGTCGCGCGTGCGGATGGCTGTAGCGGGCAGCATCAGATTGGGTTTGGAGGCGATGCTCGCCGAAGCGCGGATCACCGCACCCAGCCGGAAGGCATCACCCGGATGGTCAAGCGCGATCTTCGTGCGGCGCGTACGCGTGGCCGTATCGGCCTGCGGCGCAATCTCGCGCACCGTGCCCGCCACCCGCACCTGCGGATCAAGCTGCAGGGCCACGTCGAAGGGCGTGCCAAGCTTCAACTGCTCGGCAATCGACTGCGGCACGTCGATCACCGCGTCGCGCTCGTCCGGCTTGGCAATCGTCACCACCACCTGGCCGACGGTCACGACCTGGCCGAGTTCTGCCGAGGTTGCCGTCACCACGCCGTCAAATTCGGCGGCAAGCTGCGCGTAGCTCAGCTGCTCATTGGCCTTGTTGAGATTGGCCTGCGCCCGCGCCACGGAGGCGCTCGCGGTCTTCAGCCCTTGTTCCGCCTCTTCCAATGCGGCCCGGGTGCCGGAGCGTGTTTCGGCAAGCTGCAACTGGCGCTGCTGCGTGCTCTGCGCATTGCGAAGCTGCGCCTGCGCATTGGAAAGATCCGATTGGGCGCTACGCACGGCAAGCTCCAGCGATGTCGGATCGATGGTGGCAATGACCTGCCCCTTCTCCACGAGATCGCCGACGCTGACGGTGCGCGAGGTGAGACGCCCCAGCGTGCGAAAGCCAAGCTCGGCCTCGAAGCGCGGCGACACCGTTCCCGCAAAGCTGAGAGACTGCACCGGCATTTCCTTCGCCACCACCGAAAGCACGGGGCGCAGCGGCGGCGGCGGGGCCTCGGACTTATCCTCGCTGCAGGCGGAAAGCAGCAGCCCCGACAGAAGGAGGGTCGCAATATTGGTTCTGATCATTGTGCTGCCACCTTCTCGAAAGCGACCTTTTCATCCGGGCGCAGGAACTTGCCCCCCTCAGCCACCACGCTCTCACCGGGCTTTAGCCCCTGCTTGACGATGAAATGACCCGTTTCATAATCTTCGACCTCGATGACGCGCAGCGCCACTTTGGACGAGGCGGGATCGACCACCCAGACAGCCGGCCTTCCATCCTTGGAGGAAATCGCCGACCAGGGCAGCACCATGGCGGCCTGTGGCTCATAGAGGAAATTGCCCTGCACGGCTGCACCAAGCGGCATGGGAACGTCCACACCAAGCCCGACCTTCACCTTCACTGTTCCGGTGGAGGAATCGATGGTGGGGGAAATCTCGCGAACCTTGGCCATCACCTGCCGCTCGGGATCGGTCAGAAGCGTGATCTTCACCTCCGGCTGAATCTCGCGGCCAAGGAAGAGGGTTTCCACCACCTCGAAGATCGCGTCGCGCGGGCCATCCTGCGCCAATGTGAAAATGGGGGAAGCCGCCTGCGCCACCTGCCCCACTTCGGCATTGCGCGCGGTGATCAACCCATCCTGGTCGGCTTTCAGTTCGGTATAGGACAGCGCTTCCTTGGCACTGCCGAGCTGGGCCTGCGCCGACCGCTCACTGCCCTGCGCGGTGGAAAGTGCTTCCTGCGCCTGATCGAGCGCCGAGCGTGGCGTCACCTGCGTTTCGAAGAGTTTCTGCTGGCGGGCAAAGGCCAGTTCCGCCTGGATGCGCTGCGCCACCGCGGCCTCGAGATTGGCCTCGGCAACCGCCAGATCCGCCTGCTGCTCTTCCGCATCGATGCGCGCCAGAACTTGGCCCGCTCTCACATGGTCTCCAACATCGACCTGACGATCGATGATCTTGCCGCCCACGCGGAAGGACAGATCGGTCTCGATACGCGCGCGGATTTCACCGGTCACGGCCCCGCCGGACACCACCTGGCTGTTCTCAACCGTCACGACCCGGACCTGGCGCAAGTCCGGTTCTCCTTCGCCTTCCTTTGGACTGCACGCGGTCAAAAAACCGGCGCTCGCAATCAGGAGCACGCTCAAAATCTGCTTCATGGGTGGCTGCTTCATGGCTGGGCCTTATCATCGAGATATCGTGATTGCGTATATTTGACTGACTGGAAAGTCAATGATAACTTCTGAAGCCTGCTGCACGAAAAACTGTACAGCGGTTTTGCGATAACGATATGCGATAAAGCAAGGAACGAAGCGGCGACGCGAATCTAGAGATTGCGACTTGCTTCAGCACTATCGATGCCGAATGAATGGGATGCCGATCACCGATGTTTAAGCTGTGCCACTCCAAGGCGGGAAAGAAACTGACGCGCGCGGAGCAGAAAGAGCTCCGCCCCGCGCAGATCCTGGACGCGGCCTTCACCGAATTCGTCAAGAACGGGTATGCCGCAACACGGGTTGAGGACATCGCCAAACATGTCGGCGTCACCAAGGGCACCATTTATGTGTACTTCGAAACCAAGGAAATTCTCTTCGAAGCCACCATCCGCCACGCCTCGACATCCTTCGCCGACATCGTCAAGAGCGAGGACACCCGCACCGGCACGGCCTCCGAAAAGATCCGGTCGCTTCTGGGCGCACTCTACGATCATCTCGACGAGGACCGCCAGAACCGCGAAATCCTCAAGCTGATCATCGCCGAGGGCCAGAAATTCCCCGACATCGTCGCCCGGCATGAGCAATGTGTCTTCCAGCCCCTGATCGACAGGATCATCGAACTCATCAAGGAAGGTGCTGCAGCGGGCGAACTGAAGAGCGACTACATCGCCTTCCCCGAACTCGTCATCGCACCGCTGATGACGCTCACCGTTCTGAGGATCATCTTCGAAGAAGCCATGGACATCGACATAAAAGGCTACCGCGCTGCCCATCTCGATCTGCTTCTCAACGGGCTTTTGGCGAGGAAGACCGAGGAGGTTGACGGCGGGTCGGCTAGCGGACGGTCGCGCTGATGAAAGACGCGTCAGGGTTGACGGGAGAACTGACGCCAGTGCAAGAGCCGGTCAGCTTCTTTGATCTCTTCTCTGGGACTGGTTTGCGCCAACAGCCGTCATGGCACTGATGCGTCAATAGCGGTCATTGATCAAACTATTAATGAACACGCGCCTTCGACTCCTGTTCGGCCGTCTAAGCTCTCGCCGGCGTCGCCTGAAAGCGGTCGCACTGAGCTTGGTGGAAAGATGCGCCGCCGCTATTCTATTGTTCCACTCCAACGGAGGAGCCAATGGCAGCTAAAATCCCGGAAAACATGGACCTTCTATACGATGGCGAGACCCATATCCGCGGACAGTCAATAGCGGCGATAAAGGCTGATCCCCTGCTGCTGGATCATGTCGTGCTAATCGAAGCGACGATGAACCATATCGACTTCTTCGCGAAACGGGATGCCGTCGACATCGAACAGGAAACCATCCAGTTGCTCGGCGCACGGGTTTTTAACGACCTCGCTGCCAGCTATAGCCTGCTTACACGAGGTTACTACCAGATCGCCGCCGCGACCCTGCGTGACATCATGGAGATCGTTTATCTGTGGGGATATTTCGATCGTGAACCGGCGAAAATCAAAGAGTGGCGCGAATCCGACGACAAGACCCGCAGGGATATTTTCGCGCCTGTCAAAGTGCGGAAATTCCTAGACGAGTTCGATGGCTTTAAGGAAGGCAAGCGTGGTGTGGCCTACAAGATGTTCTGCGAGTACGCCGCTCATGCGACGTGGCAGGGCTTCATCCTGCAGCGCCCGACCGGCGGCGGCCAGGTGGTCATGGGGCCGTTTTTCGATGCCGGCCTGCTGAAAGCCGTGCTCGCGGAGCTGGCGCTGTTAGCCGCGCAGGCGGGGAACTATTTCTCAGGCTTCTTCGATAAATCCGAGGAGACCAACGAAGATGTCCTCGGCCTTGAGGTTTGGCTTCATCGCTATGTCATCACCGGTGAATGGGCGGAGAAGTATATAGGACGCAAGCACGATCGGGCCTTTGTCGCGAAGATAGAAAAGTGGTTGCTCGATCTGAAAGCAAAGCGGGCTTAGTGTCTAGACCGCGCGCAGTACTCTGCTTCGCTTTCCGCGTTTCTGATACTTAACTTATCTCTTAAGTAGTCTTGCGGCCTCTTAACGTCTAGCAGCGTAAAGTTCTCTTCCGGTCCCGAAGCAGAACGCTAATCTGGGCATGTCGCTCAATCGCACTTCCATTCGTAAGCGGACAGTCCGACATCCACTCCATCTGAGACGAACCCAAGTCAGATGCGGAAGGTCCGCAAAGGGCCAGAACCTGCCGCGAATAGATCACGCCATTTCTGGTGATTGCGCAAGTTTCTGATCTGGCCGAGTATCGAAGCGACTATGTCCGCGCTGGGAGTCTCATATGAAGTTGGTCGAAACGCCGGAGTTCTCCGTTGAAGCAAATCCAATGTTTGAAAATACCCGCGTCTTTGCAGGGTCAATCGGATTGCGTCGTCATCCGGAGACAGCGTTCTCACCGCAGATGAGCGTGTGGTCTGCTAAGCGTGAGAGAAAATCGCCCGAAAATTGGCTCAGTGACCGCCTCAAAGATGATGGCGGCAAGATCATTGGGCGTGAAGCTGTGACCTTCGCAGGCATGCCAGGCGAGATGAGCAAAGTAAAGGATCGTTTGCAGGATTGGGAGACGAAGGAGAAACGCAACTGGTATCGGCTGCGTGCGCTTCTGGTGTCGGCCGATGGCTCCACCTGGTATCACGCCACTGCTATGGTCAGTGAGCCTGAGCTCGTCGAGATCGAGACAGATTTTAAGCGTCTGCTAGAATCCCTCCGCCTCAAGCTTAAAGGCAATGCCGCGAACGAGGTAAGAGCTGCGGCGGAAGCTGAGACAGCAGCCGTCGTTGAAAAACTGAAGGACAGCATGGAGAAGGTGTCAGCCATTCGCATCCAGCAAAGCCAGGAAGAACGGCGCCTTGAAAATGCAGCAGCCTCGATGGCATCCGTGGCCGGCATCGAGGAGCGCTTCAACGCGGCGGTAGTGGACGCTGGGTTGCAGGATAAGCGTGAGGCCCTGCGACTGATCGTCATGCCGACGGTTACCATGGTTGAATGCAATGCCGCCGACCCCGAAATGACGGGCCTCAGCCGCATCGGCGGAGGCCCTGACCTGCCCGCCGACACGGATTGGCCGCGCGACGACAACGGCTTGCACCTCAATTATCTTGCCCAGATCAATCTTGCTGACGTGCATGATAGACCGGAAGAGCTACCGGCATCCGGGCTGATCTCCTTCTTCACGGGAACGGACTATACGGATGGGCGCGTCCTCTACACACCGGCGGACGCAACTCTCACGCCCCATACAGTTTCGGAAGACGCGATGGACGCGGCAATCTCGGTATCGCAGATGATCGTCTGGGATAGCGACCTCAAGCGGTTCGTTCCAAACGGACAGGCTGTCGACGGACTATCGGTCAGCACGGACGAGGCCGGTCGCTTGACATTCAGCCGTGACGGGGTACCCGTCAGGGCTTTCGCCTCTGAATACGAGTTCAGCCGCTCGGCGCAGACGCTGCGCTTCGAACGCTCGCTTAGCGCTCCCTTCGGCCAGCGTGGCCCCAACAACAACCCAAGGGCCTATGCTGATATTGGGATCGAAGACCCGTCGGATTTTTCTATCGCGGTCAGCGAGCGCTTTAAAATCGGAGATGGACCGCAGCACCAGATGTTCGGAATAACCGGCGTGCGTGATCTCGCTGCGATCCAGCAGATGGCTGCGAAACATGCAGCACAAAACGGCTGGTCTGATATCTCCGCGCCAGATGGCTGGTTCATTCTGGTCAAGCTCGCATCCGGAGGCGAAGCGGATTTCAACTCCAGTGATCACGGCGACTACGTTTTTATGATCAACCGAAATGACGCCGTTCGAGCGGACTTCTCGCGGGTCTACGCCTTCGTCGATTCTGGTTGAGTAAGAGATCGCGACATGACGCCATGGCTTCACGTACAATCGCAACATGGAAACGACAGGTCGAACGTCCGTTTCGCGCCAACAGCGGACGATGCGCTGAAGGCGGTTTCCCTTATGCTGGGCCCCTCATCGGCGGCACGCTCGGGCACTTCTAGGGTTGACGCCCAAAAAGAATGAGTGGTTCGCCCTGCCGGGAAACAGCCACCCCGTCGTTAAGCTCGTTCACTGCGCGGTAGAGCGCAACGAAGGGATCGGCGGAAGCACCAACACCTAGTCGTTCTCGGATAGCTTCCCTTGCCTCGCCGGGTGTCGCGACAGAATAGCCTCCGTGCTCATATGGCCACGGCTTGTTTAATGCCTCGTCCATGCCCCATTTTTGAATATAGGCAGCCCAGGCGGCACGCGCTTGCCGTAAGTCTGGCTCGCCTACAAATCTCAACGCGTCACGCCAGCTTAGTAATCCTGTGGCTATAGCGACAAACTCGTTAAAGTCGGACGCGACGACCCCAAACGATCCCTCAGAGTCGATGAGAAGAATTTTGCCGTCCGGCATCAGGTTGAACGTTCCGCCACTACCATCCATTGCAAATTGCTGAGAGCCTTCGGGGGTGATTTTATATTGGTCTCCATCGATTTCCGGCGGCTCCCCTAATTCCAATTCAAAAATTGTACTTATCTCAACCTCAAGCGCAGATGCCTTGATTTGTCGGATAATTTCACTTCTCGTCATCACTCCTCCGGAGGCCGATCCGTGCCCCAAGATCGCCGTAGCGATGACGCAGAGTAGTGTCAGTGCCTGTCGTGCTCTCATGACAATCGGTATCTCTTTTTTTCCAACGCTAGCACAAGCACTGGTCTGTGGACACCATGACTGCTTCGGGCCAGTTACGGTGCCCGCAATGCGCCAACACCAGCCGTTGACATGCAGGTCAATATAGCCACGTCATCTCAACATCGCCTATTGAGCTGAGGCTGGAGATGGCAACGCAAGACGTTGATCGATTGGAAGCGCAGAGGACATTGCCCGCGTCGCGGCGCGATGGGATCGTCGCTGGCATATATGAAGCGATCCGATCTTGCTTCGCGCACTGGGAGGCGCTTGCCAGTTTCGACTTTGAGGCTGAGTTCAAGGCCTATGTCGAAGAGGCTTTCGAGGCGCCGGATCGCTTCGGCTTCGATCTGGCCACGATGCGCTTTATCGCGAAGCTGAGAAACGGGCATACCGCATTTTCCGATGAATGGCTCTGGCATGAGCACGGTGCGCCCATAGGGCTGGACGTAACGCACGATGAGGCTGGATGGTGCGTAACCAAGTCAGCCTATGATGATATTGCTCTGGGAGCTCGAATTCTCCAGATCGACGACCGGCCAATTGATGAGATGGCGTCGAGGCTTTTGGCGTTCGTCCCGGGCTCCAGCATTCGTGAGCAACGCACCCGTCTTTTCTCGAAGCCTTTCCTGTTTCCACCTTCCTTTGAGATCGTGATGGACGATGGCTCGAAGAAAACAATCGACCGTGGCAGGGAGCTTCCCGACGACGGTACTGCAACGACAGGTCGCTGGCTGGTGGACGGCGAGAGATACCTCCTGACCATACCAAGCTTCGCTCAACCTCAATTCGAAGCCGACGCTATCGGACTTCTGAAATCTCTCACCAATACCATTCATCTGGTGATCGATGTTCGCGGCAACTCCGGCGGCAACACACCCGACAAACTCGTCGCCGCACTCATGCCTGATCGATATCGGTTCTGGACATATGTCACACCCGTCACGAACGCCCTTGCGCGCGCTCAAGGCAAGCCGCCTTCCTTGCTGGCCCAGGAGGCAGAATGGAGACAGCCAGTCGAGGGAGCATTCAAAGGACCGCTGACCATCCTCATCGATAGACGCACCTTCTCAGCCGCTGAGGACTTTGTGGTGCCTTTCAAAGACACCAAACGTGCTGAACTCGTCGGTGAGACAACAGGCGGAAGCAGCGGACAACCTTATATGCGTGATCTTGGCGATGGGATGCGGTTGTGGGTCAGCACCAAGAGGCAGATGTTTCCAAATGGCGGCCCATTCGAAGGCTTGGGGATTGAGCCAGACACTTACAGAAACTGGCCGCCGGGCGCGGATCTCACAACATCTTTTGCGTAGCTTTTCCACTCTAGGTATCTCAGGCTTAGGCCCGACAGTCTCCATCCAGAAGGCCCCTACGACTCCTACCGGCGATCCCACCAGAGAGAGCAATGGACATGACCCCGTCCCTGATCTTCACAAGCCTGCCCCCAAACCTTTCCCTGCATCCCTGTTCATTTGCCGCACGAAATCGATAAACGCGCGCAAAGGCGCAGGCACGAGCCGTCGTCCGGAGTAATAAAGAAACGGGCCGGGAAACCGTAGCCACCATTCTTCCATCACCGGCACCAGCTCGCCTCGCTCGAAGTGAGGCCTGAGCCAATCCTCGAAAATGTAAGACATCCCGCAGCCGGCAATGGCGGCGTCGATGCCGAGATCGGTGCCGCCGCCGAATTGGACGATGAGGTTGCCTTTCGGATTGATGACGACCTCTTCCCCGTTCCGTTCAAATTCCCAAGGCGGAATGGCGCGCCCTGAAAATCGGCCGAGAATGCAATCATGCGAAAGCAGGTCTTGTGGGTGTTGCGGCGTGCCCCTTCGTGCAAGGTAATCCGGCGATGCGGCGAGGGCGAAGCGCTGCTGGCGTGGGCCGATCGGCAGGGCGAGCATATCCTGCTCCAGCCTTTCGTCATAACGGATGCCGGCATCGCAGCCGCTCTTGATGATGTCGACGAAATTCTCATCGGTCACGATTTCGAGGCTAATGTCCGGATAGGCCGCGAGAAACGGCGGTATGATGGCAGGCAGGACCAGCTTGGCCGCACTCATAGGCACATTCAGCCGAAGCTCGCCCGAGGTGCGGCCGCGGCTGCTCTTGACCTCGTTCAGCGCCGAGGCCACCTCTGCGAATGCGGGTGCGGTGCGCTCCATGAGGAGACGCCCTGCATCCGTCATCAGCACGCTCCTTGTGGTGCGATTGAACAGGCGCACCCCAAGCTCGTCTTCCAGCCGTTTGACCGCATCGCTCAACGCCGAGGAACTGATGCCACTTTCACGCGCCGCCTGCCGAAACCCCTGGGATCGCGCTACCAGGAGAAACGCATTCAGATCCGTTAAATCCGCCACTCTTGCTCACTCCCAACGCCCGTTGCCATTGTCCAGCCTGGCGGACAACCTGTCCTGATTATAGCGCCTTGTCGCACATATGCCACCTGCCTATTTTCCAGCAACACAAAGGAGATGAGGCGATGAGCACGATGACAAATTCAGTAACATTCAAGCTCGGCGACCACACGGTGCGCCGTTTGGGCTATGGCGCGATGCAGCTTGCGGGCAAGGGCGTTTTCGGGCCGCCGCGCGATCGTGCAGAGGCCGTAGCCGTGCTGCGCGAAGCGGTGGAAAGCGGCGTCAACCACATCGACACAAGCGATTTCTATGGCCCGCATGTGACGAACGAGATCATCCGCGAGGCCTTGCATCCCTACGCGAGCGACCTTCTGATCGTCACTAAGGTCGGCGCAAGCAGAGGCGCGGACGCATCCTGGAAGCCGGCCTTCTCACGCGCGGAACTGACGCAGGCCGTTCATGACAACCTGCGCAATCTCGGGCTCGATGTGGTCGATGTCGTCAATCTGCGCGCCATGTTCGACGTGCACGGCCCTGCAGAAGGGTCGTTGGATGAAGCACTCGATGTGCTGGCGGATTTGAAGCAACAGGGGCTGATCCGGCATATCGGCCTTTCCAACGTCACGGCAAAGCAGATCGAGGATGCCGGAAAGATCACCGACATCGTCTGCGTCCAGAACCAGTACAATCTTGCGCATCGCCACGACGACGCCCTGATCGACACGCTCGCGGCCCGCGGCATCGCCTATGTGCCGTTCTTCCCGCTCGGCGGCTTCTCGCCACTGCAATCCTCCACCCTGTCCGACGTGGCCGCAAAGCTCAACGCCACACCGATGCAGGTGGCGCTTGCCTGGCTGCTTCAGCGATCGCCGAACATTCTCCTGATCCCCGGCACCTCGTCACGCAGCCATCTGCGCGAAAACCTCGCAGCAGCCACAATCGAGCTCCCCTCGGAGGCATTGTCGGAGTTGGAGAAGGTGGCTGGCTGATACGGCTTTTAGAACGCGGAGCCCCCGCCAACTGCGGAGGCTCCTGCCCCCTCACGACAGCTCCACCAGCGCGTTCAGGAAGGCGCGCATGGCGGGATTGGATCGTCGGCTTTCGGGCCATAGGGCCGTGATATTGTGCCGGTCCACCGCGTAATCGGAAAGAACCGGCACGAGCGCGCCACGCTTCACCCAGGCGTTGGCCATGAAACTCGTCGCCATGCCGATGCCGGCACCGGCTGATATTGCCGCCAGCACCGCTTCGCTGGCATCGACGATGATGCCGGAGGATGGCACGATCTCCACTTCCTTCTCCCCGATGCGGAAAGGCCAGCGAAACAGCTGGCCGCTGCTCTGATAGCGCAGGCTGACGGTCTCGTGCTCCTCCAACTGGTTTGGGTGAGTCGGTGGGCTGCGCCTGGCCAGATAGTCGGGCGAGGCGTAGCAGCATAGCCGGTGTGGCATCAGCCGGCGGGAAAGCAGGCGCGAATCCGACAGGTCGCCGATGCGAACCGCAAGGTCGAAGCCGCCGTCGATAAGATCCACCATGTGATCGCTCAAACGCAGATCGATCGTCACCTTCGGGTGGAGCGCGCGAAACTGCTGCAACACCGGCGCGATGACATGCAGGCCGATCGGCAGGGATGCGGCGATGCGCAATGTGCCGGCTGGCTCGGTGCGCGCTGCCTTTGCCGCCTGCTCGATCTCTTCGGCGGCATGCAGCAGCCTCAGCGTCCGATCATGCAGATCGCGCCCTTCGCTCGTCAGCGTCAAGGAACGCGTCGTGCGCGCAAACAGCGAAACGCCGAGCTGCTGTTCCAGCCGCTGGATGCTCTTGCTGACCGCCGAGGGTGAGATGCCCAGCGAGCGGGCGGCGGCACTGTAGCTTCCAAGAGAACCGGCGCGCGCAAATGCGATCAGCCCCGTCAGCCGGTCAATTCCGATTTGTTCCTTCATGGCACTATTAAAGCGAATTACCGCCTGATTTTCAAATGAAACCCGCAGTCCTATCTTCCCTCACATAACGACAATCCAAGTGAGGCAATGATGACTGAGATGATGAAAGCCGTACAATTGCACGCATTCGGTGGACCGGATGTCCTTCTCTACGAGGATGCGCCACGGCCGCAAATCTCTGGGGATGAGGTGCTTGTTCGGGTCCATGCCGCAAGCCTCAACCCGCCGGATCTCTATTTGCGCGACGGTTATCGCGCACTCCCGCCGGAATGGCAGCCCAATCCACGCTTTCCGCTGACCCTCGGCACGGATATTTCCGGCACGGTTGAAGCGGTCGGTGAAAAGGTCTCGCAGTTCAAACCCGGCGATGCCGTCTTCGCCATGGTCCGCTTCCCGCATGATCTGATGACCGGAAGCGGTGCCTATGCCGACTATGTCCGGGTTCCCGAGTCAGACCTGGCGCCAAAGCCCGCTGGCATCGACCACATCCATGCCGCCGGCGCACCCATGTCGCTGCTGACCGCCTGGCAATTTCTGGTGAACCTCGGGCATGATGTGCCGAACCCCTTCCAGACCTTCCCGCACGCACCCATTCCGCTTGGCGGCAAGACGGTTATGGTGAACGGCGCGGGCGGCGGCGTGGGCCATCTCGCAGTGCAGATCGCGAAATGGCAAGGCGCGAGGGTAATTGCCGTTGCTTCCGGCAAGCACGAGACACTTCTCAAAGACCTCGGTGCGGATCTCTTCCTCGACTACAGGAAGACGAATGTCGAGACCGTGATGAAGGATGTCGATCTGGTGCTCGATGCCGTGGGCGGCGCGAACATGGAACGCTTCCTGCCCTTGATCAAGCCGAATGGCGCACTGTTCCTCGTCAACCCGCTTGGCTTTTCAGGCCACGAGGAAGCCGCCCGGCGCAATATAACCGTCTCGACGACGCAGGTGCGCTCGAATGGCGCGCAATTGGCAGAGGCTGGCCGCCTGTTCGATGACGGCACCGTTCGGGTGGTGATCGACAGCACCTATCCCCTGGCCGAGGCCGCGGCAGCGCATCGTCGTGCGTCCGAAGGCAGCATCCAGGGCAAGATCGTGCTGGTCGCCGCCTGATCAAACGCGCCACCAGTCAAGCCCCCAGGCCGCCGCAACCGACGCGGTCGGGGCACCTATAGAGGCAATACCCATGTTGATTGTAACCGGCCACATGCATGTCGATCCGGCCGATCTCGCGCCGTTCATCGCAGACCTCAAGGAATTGGCAGCCGAAACACGAAAGCGACCAGGATGCATCAGCTATGATGCGGCGGTGAATGATCCGCACGAGGTGCGACTGCTGATATCGGAACGCTGGGCCGATCAGGCAGCGCTCAGCGCGCATTTGCAGGCAGCCGACACCATCGCGTTCGTCCGCCGCTGGAGCGGCAAGATGCGCGGCGACATCCGAAAATACGACGCATTCAACGAACGTGACATCATGGATGGATGACGCGGTTCATGAGATCGGTTGCTTCGGTGCCCCGCTGCTGAAGACATACTGACCGCTTCACCACACGCCGGAAATGAGGGTGAAAAACCAGGCTGCACTGCGGGGGAATCGCCCCGCAAATTTCCAGTAGCTGTTCCTGAGATATTGGATACTTCGCCACTTCGTCGACAGCATCAGATAGTCGAAATGGGTGAAGCGCAGCACGGATCGTGCGCGATCACGCAAGGTTTTTTCCACCTCGGTCTCATGTCTCGCCAAAGCGCGCCCAAGCGTCACGCCATCCCAGATCGCCAGATTAAGACCCTGGCCGCCGACTGGAGACTGGACATGGGCCGCATCCCCAATCAGCCATACGCGGCCGATGCGCGGCGAAGGCACGCGCCGAAGGGAAACACGAAACTCCCTTTCATAAACCAGCTTGGCATCCTGGAACATATGAGTGAGCCTGGAGGCCACCCCCTTCGCATTGAATATGCCCTGAACGACACCACGACGCGGTTGCGAAAGAAAAAGGCCGACGCCGTTTGTTTGCAGAAACAGTTGCGCCTGTGCGTCCTGAGGCCACGTCTCAGTCTCTATCTCGGCGACAGACCAGTCTTCGGGGTAGTCACGTCCGACGAATGGCACATTGAGGAATGATCGGACCGCACTTTTGCCCCCGTCCGCGGCAACCAGCCAATCGGCCTTGATGATTTCGGTCTCATCCCCGTCACGGATGGTCGCTTCGATGCCATCGGCATGTTCCACGACGCTTGCGAACACGCGACCATACTCGACCTCTACGCCATAAGCGGCCAGAGCCTCCTCCATCGCCTGCTCAAGCATCGCCTGCGGATAAAGATGCGCGGGCGGCTCGCCATTCACATCCGGCACCCGGAGATCCGCCACCAGTTTCTCATCGTCGTGAAAGACGAAGCGCCGCATGGGAATAGCTTGCGAGATCACTCTCTCGGTGATCCCGAAATCCGCGAGTTGGTGCCAAACACCTTGAGCGACCCCGGTCGCCTTCTGCACCGATGTTCTGGAAGCCCTCTTCTCGACGATCCTGACATCCGCGCCGAGACGAGCGCAACTGAGCGCACAGGCCAGGCCGCTTGCACCACCGCCAACGATCAGAATCCTTGCCGACTGAGCCATGCTGAAAAAACCTCGGCCATTGCTTAACCGTGTCGGCCAAAACAGGACCGCTGCAGCAGTTGCACCGGCAGCATATCGTAGTCGATGACGGATTGCGATAGGTCGTCGCGGCGCATAAGTTCGATGTCTCAGGGAAAATGAAATGGCACTTGCCAGTCAGATAACGCCGTCCGGCATGGCCAGATGCTGCCGAACCAATACCTGGCTTCCAATACTTGGCTCGCTATCTGAAGCTCTTCAAAACCGCGGCAACAATGGCTTGCGGGCAATCTTCCTGAACAAGATGGCCTGCCTCGGGCAGTGGAATGCAGTCATCGGCGGAAATCAGTGCCGCCAGGCGAACCCCATTTTCATAGGGAATCCATTCGTCATTCTTTCCCCACAGCACTTTTACCGGGCAATCCAGCTGAGCATAGCGGAATTGAACTTCATCGGTATAGCGCTGATCCATTTGCGCGATTTGCCGATAGAATGCGGGCTGTCCGACAGGACCAAGCCAGGGTGCACTGTATATATCCAGTGCCTCTTCCGATAACGGCTTGTAGGCGGCTGTCTGCAAATAGGCGCGTAAAATGGCGCGATGCATGTAGCTCGGCATGCCAGAGAAAGCCATTTCGTGCTGACGAACATGCTGCACCAGGGGCGACCCCCACGGGGCAAGAGCGACAGCGTCAAAAATTGTCAGGGCGGAATCGCGCAACCCGTTGAGAAGATAAGCACGAAGCACGGTTGCTCCGCCGAAATCATGCGCCAACATTTCCGGTCGTTCGACATTCCACTCGTTGAACAAGGCCGCCAGGACATTGTTTTGTACGCCAAGTGAAACGTCCTGTCCTTCACGCATCTCAGACTGGCCATAGCCAACCATGTCGAAGTAGTAAACGGTCCGATCATTGGCGAAGTGCGGAATGATATTGCGCCACACCTGTGAGGAAAACGGTGTGCCGTGAACTGCAACCAATGGCGGACCGCTGCCGATGGTCCCCCAACGAACTCTATCGCCGTTGATGATCGATGTATTTGGGAGCTCCAGCGTGGACATTCTTCTCTCTTTCAGTGTCGGTGACGTAGAGCCCTTGGCTCTGGAGAAGCATGAATGTCTCGGAGCAAAATCACCACTTCATAATATTGAGAATAAGGATCAGCTCGCCTGGGATGTGGCTTTGCCGACGATCGAGGTTTGCTGCACCGAAACGAACGGCCGCTTCTGCAAGGCATCAAAAGGAGGTTCGGATAACTGAGACGAAGGCGCGACGCTGACCTTCTCCCTTCGGCCCGTGATGACTGCAATGGGCCGCTTCGCGCCAAGAGCGGACATGGTGAGGGTTGCTCTCAATCAGGAGCGAGCGACACGGTGCAAGTCATGGCGATCGTAAATCGTTCGCATTACGCGGGATAACGGTTGGTACCGCATGTGATTCCACAGGCTCGCCAAAGCTTGTACGACGCGATCACGAGCGGCCGCACCTAACGGAATGATGGGGCGATGAGATTCAGGGTCTGCAATCGGAAAGGTCGTCATCCAGGCATGAGCTGATGCGGTATTGCTGGCCGACACTCGACCTATCTTTGATATCGCAACTTTTTTAATCTTGATGGCTCAAGGCTGTCCGGGATAGGTTTGTGTCCAATAGGGCCGCTTAATTTTGTTGGGAACTGCCGTTTGCAGCGCCACGTCTTTCAAATCCGTTCGAAATCGATTGTGAGTAGATATGACGTTTGAAGAAAGCCTGGATTTTCTAACTTCCTATGAGGCGGACGATTACCGATCTCTAAAAATCGCCCAGGAAAACTGGAAATCACTGATCAGCGAAGATCGTGGCTACCTTGAACGACTTTACGATATTTATTTTGCGACGATCAAAGGTTTCCTGGGTGAAAATGACGCTTTGGCGCTTAACGGTGTGAAAGCTTATAATTTCATTCTTGCATTTTCGGGCACGACCACCGTCGCAAGTCATGGCGGCAAAGAAGAAGCGTGGCGAATTCTCAATGAGCGGCACGCCCAACATCTCGACCTTTTGCGACGCGCGATCGAACGACCTAATAGTGTCGTCAGTGAAAAATTCAGCAGGACAAAAACGGGAAAATGGGCTGATATCGTTACATCGATGCTCGACCTTTATTATTGGCATAAGCCTTATAGCAACCACGACAAAAAGCTGAGAATCGAAGCAGCGATGCTCGTTCCCAAGATCTACCGGGCGTTCCCGGAGCATAAGAGTTTTCTCCTGCCCGACCACTTGATGCTGCATCCAAATGCAATCCGCGAGGCTGGTGACCTGATCCGGTTCTACATCCTGGAAAAAGGCCAGCGCGAAGCCCCTCTGCTTGTGGACCTTGCTTACGATATGTTCGGGTTTCACTCCGATAAAGGCAAGCCGGCGCACGCCCAATCGGCCGCAATTCTGCAACATGCTCTCAGCGACGCATCTTCCTGGACGGAACAACAACTCGAACAGTTTCTGGAGCAGGTCGTTTTTACGCCTCTGGATATCCAGACATATCAGAGCCCAGAGGCTGAAGCTCTCCTGCAATCGACCATCGCCAATTACGAACGGCTGCTGCAGGAAAACAAATATGAAAGTCATCTCGGCACGTCAGCACAAACCTACCGCGAACGCGACGAAAAAACCCTTCAGGCGCATCGCGCAACCCTTAACTTGATCCAGAGTGATTTCGACGCCTGGAACAGGAAACGTCGCGACAAGGCCGTGCAGCGGCTTGCCGTTTCCGCCACAACCCGCAAGGCGTTCAAGGTTATCGAAACGAAGCTCCCTGCCCCTTATGCCGAGCGCATTGGCGCGCTTCTCAAAGAGGCTGAGGACTATTCAAGCCGTCCCAAACTTTACCCCTCGCACAAGCCATCGGAAAATCGTTTCAAGGATTTTGGCTTGAAGCTGCTGGTCATCGAAGAGCTCATGTACAGGCAGAAGGTGCTCGCGCCGCAATTCGATATCCACCTGTTTGCCAGGGAATATGAGAAGCGGGAAATTTCCGTCGAGATTGACGGCTACGAGATCATCCCGGAGGTCGAGACCTACTTCAAAAATCTGCCCATATCGGACGAGCTGCTTGCCAAGGTCGAAACGCTGCATCAATCAAGCGGATTGGACGGTGGGTCCGAGTTTATCTATCACCTCTACCCCTTCTGGGACCCCGGCAGTGGCGATAAAGCCATTCCCGTCAGCAACAAGGCGATTACCGATCTTGAGCTTCTGCCAAACCTGAAGTCGATCAGCGGGCTGGAGAACAGCAAGCCCACCCCAAAGCTTCTGAAAGCGCTTGCAGCGCGCGACATCAAGATTTCCACCGAAGAGTAGCCTGTTGAGCAGGATTTCGAAGTAAGAGCACTAGACCAACGGTGACATTGCCATCGTGATGCGGAACTGTTGCGCTTTGAACCCATGGTGGACGCGCGCAGTATTCTGAATATCTGAAAATTGCGCCCCCATTCTGGCGCGCTTTGTCTAGCAACTTCGGCTGCTTCGCGCCAAAAGCGGCTGTAATACGCCGCGGCTTTGCGATAGCACCATGCAATAAAACAAGGACCTCAAGCGTAACGGGCGAATCTGAAAGATCGCGACGCGCTTTAGAGAGCCTGTCCTGAAGGCTGGTGGCGCTACACAGCCACGCTGGCTTTCGCTTTGAAGTCCTCCGGCAGCAGGTCGCTATGGAGGATCTGGTTGCGACCGGATGATTTCGCCAGATAGAGCGCCCTGTCGCAGGCGTTGAACAGATCCTCGAAGGACGCGTGGGATTCCTTATCGGCCACACCGCCCGACAGCGTGATATGAACAAGCCTGTCCTTGAGGTTCACGGGCCGGGCCGCCAGCATTTCATTGCACCGCTGTGCAAGCGTCAAACGTTTCTGGGCGGTGAGTTGAACCGCCAGAACGGCAAACTCCTCGCCGCCGATCCTGGCGACGACATGGGGTTGCGGGAAGGCAGACATCAGGTGCCGTGCCACCGTCACGATCGCATGGTCTCCGACATCGTGGCCGAACTCGTCGTTGATGCGCTTGAAGCGATCGATATCGAACAGGATAAGCGACGCATTCTCGTCCGCCTTCGCCACCTCTTCCATGAAGGCACGGCGATTGAGGAGCCCAGACAGCATGTCGGTGCGGCTCAGCCGTTCGAATGTCGCGCGCGAGATGGACAGATGATGGATGGCGAGACCCACGAGATACACGATGGAAAACGTCAACGACGAGGCCACCACGGTCGATATGATCACGCCAACGGTTGCCCCCTGCCAGACGTCGTAGGGCAGCAAGCCAAATGCGTTCATCAGATGATGGGCGACGATATTCAATATGTCGGCAACCAGCGTCACGACGATAGCCGTGCGAAGGGCAAAGGAAAGGACCTTGCTCTTCGTCTCAAAGCGGTCCGTGGCGCATGCCTGCTGTATATGGCGTTCAACAAATGCAAGCATCAACCTTCAGGTCCCTCGTTTGAGCGATAGAGCGCCGTGCGTCCCTCTGTACGCACAAAGCACGCTCTGTATTCTTAAAATCTACGCAGCGGTCTAGCCGATGCTGTAGTCGCCCCCGACCGGGTCGAACTGTTGCATGAGAGGTTTTGATATCTCATGAAGATCGAAGGTGAATGTTTTATTGAAGCCGGCGCCGACTGCCCGATGCGGCTGCATCATCATGGCTTGGAGCCCGCGAGACCCAGTTGCTGCATCATGATGGATGCGGCGTTGTAGCAATGGAAGGAGGTCACCTTGCCCTCCTTCAGGCGAAAGACGTCGCAGCAAGGAACATCGATGGTCTTTCCACTCGCAGAGACCGTCCCTTCGGGCGTTACAAGTGGCCCATCCTGCGTGCCGCGAATGGCAAGCTCGACGACCACCAAGTCGTTCATCGCGTATAGATCGAAGATCTCTCGGTGGATGTCCGGAAAGGCATCGGCCATGCCGCTGGCAACGAGCGCGATATCCGGACCATGGAAATCCGTTCCTGTCGGGACGTTGCGAACGTAGGCATCCTCGGAGAAGCAGGAGAGAAATCCCTCAAGATCAAGCGAATGCCCTTCGGCTGCGGCGTAGAGGCTCCTGATTGTCTGGATATTGTCGCTCATGGTTGAACCTTTGCTTCTGGTTGTTATGAGAGCGCCCTTCATCGCATTTGACGCAAGAGAGAGCTGCTCCAACTGTTGGAATTGACCACATCGTGCGTTCCTGAACGGATTCTGTTCACAGGGCCGATGTCGTAGCCGAGACGCTGTCGCGCCGCAGCTTGACCTCCACATAGGCAAGCAATTACCTTGTGGGTAGAACCTACAAAAAGGTAAGTGTAAATTTATGGACAGGATGGAGACGAAGTGCGGTTTGGACGTGTCGCTGAGGGTCGTCGGCGGCAAGTGGAAACCTTTGATCCTCTACCATGTGCAAGGTGGCCCCACCCGCTTCTCGGAATTGAAGCGACGCGTTGGCGGCATCAGCGAGAAGGTACTGATCCAGCAGTTGCGCGATCTGGTCGGCATGGAGGTGCTGACGCGTCGCGATCACCAGTGCGTGCCGCCGGTGGTCGATTACGAATTGACGCCCTTCGGGGATACGCTGGTCCAGGCCCTCGTTCCCTTGTGCGACTGGGGCAACGCCAACCGCGCCAAGGTTCAGGATCTCACAACGCCGGCGTGATGAGAGGTTGCTGAGGCTGACTGGCTGAACACCCGCATCGCTCTCGCCATAGCAGCACCGCTTACTCCACCGGCGTCACCGTTCTGGTCGGAAACTCAATGGTGGTAACGAAGGGATAAACCTCACGCAGGAGGTTGATCTGCCGTGCGTCGTCGATCCTGGGCAAATACCATTTGCCCTCATCCATCAGCGCCAAAACCGTACTCTTCACTTCTATCTTCTGGCCTTGGCTTTCGATCAGGCTGCGTGACGGCACCAACACATAAGAGGTGCCATCTGGCGCCTCATTATAGGTGGCGTTGTCGGTATCCAACTTGGCATCGAGAAACTTGACGGAGGTGAGGGCGATCTGCTTTTGCATCGCGCTCCGAAGTTGTTCCAGAGTGATCCCTGCCGTCGTGGCGATATGCTGGAGAACCTTAGGCGGGACCGAGTCGGTAATAACGCTGAAGTCGCCCTGCTTCAGCGCGGTTTCGAAGCGCATGATCTGCGCCTGAAGGTCAGCCTTTTCCTCGGCGGTGAATTCACGCGCCGCCGCACCCTGCCAGAAGCAGACAGCCAGAAACAGCGACAGGAAAAGAGCCTTCATGACACGTGCCTCTCATCGGTCTTATGACGTTGAGTGAGACGAAGCGCGACGGGTGCCGCGCTGTCGTGGATGACGGCAAAGCGGTTCAGAGAATGAAGAAACCCGCAGCCGACAGGATGATGAAAACCAGCAATCCGCCGAAGAATCCGCCCGTCGTGAAGAAACCGACGGCCATGGCGATCATCAGCATGCACACCAGCATCGTGCCATATTTCGAAGCCAACAGAAAATGATTGTAGGTCTTCTGATGCTCGGCAAGGTCCATCTTCGCACCGACTTCGACTGGACCGCTATGGTGTTCGCTCATGCTTGTTTCCCCTCTATTGATCTGCGCTCGCCGTCATCGTCCCATCATCCGATGGATGTCTTCCCTGATAACGAAGCAAGCGACAGAACGCTCCGCGTCAAGACCTACACAAAATTTGAAGCCGACGCAACGCGGGTAACGCGCTGTTTGCCCGGCAAAATCGCTCCGAATTTGGGCAATTTATCCCGGACTCACGCCGCTGGAAAACCTTAGCATTTGTCACATCGACGCCACCGGCGCGCAGGAAAGACCGGGATGGCGCATGGTCGACCTTCTTCCTAGTTGCATTTGGTAAATCCTGCCCATAACGATGGACGCAGGGAGGATTTCTGGTGGGGACAACAGGCGTGGGAGGACGATTCGCCTGAGGGGTTTCCGCCATAAACATTCCTCCTCGAAAACCCGCAAAGGGATCGAAAGGGGAAAACAATGCACGCGCTTTTGAAACTGAGCCGCGCCATCGACCTGTTGAGCGAGGCGCTGGGAAAATTCTCAGGCTATCTGGTTCTCATCTGCTGCCTCGTCAGCGCCGGCAACGCCATCGTGCGTTACCTGTTCAATTACAGCTCGAACGGCCTCCTGGAAATCCAGTGGTACATGTTCGGCTTCATCGTGCTCATCGGCGCGTCCTATACGCTGCGGATGAACGAACATGTGCGCGTCGATATCATCTATGGGGCGATTGCACCGCGCACCCGCATCTGGGTGGATATCATCGGCCTCGTTCTCTTCCTGCTTCCCGCCTGCTTCTATCTCGCCTGGCTGAGCTGGCCGGTGTTCCTGCTTTCATGGCAACAGAACGAAGTCTCCTCCAATGCCGGCGGCCTCATCCGCTGGCCGGTCAAGTTCATCATCTTTGCGGGCTTTGCCCTCCTCTTCCTTCAGGGAATATCCGAACTGGTGAAGCGCATCGGTGCGCTGAACGGGCTCTATCAGCTCGACACCAAATACGAAAAACCGCTCCAGTAACGCCGGCGCCATTTCAAGGATATTCTGATGTTCGAATACGGTATTCTTCCGCCGGCCATGTTCCTGGGCATGATCATCTTCATGCTCTACGGCTTTCCGGTCGCTTTCTCACTCGCCAGCGTCGGTCTTCTGTTCGGCGTCATCGGCATCTTCACCGAGCATTTCTCGCCCGCCTTCATGCAGGCGCTGCCGCTGCGCATCTTCGGCATCATCTCCAACGATCTGCTGCTCGCCATTCCCTTCTTCACCTTCATGGGGGCAATCCTGGAACGGTGCGGCCTTGCGGAGGATTTGCTGGAGGGCACGGGCAAGCTCTTCGGCGCGATCCCCGGCGGCCTTGCCTATGCGGTCATTCTGGTCGGCGCCATTCTCGGCGCGATCACCGGCACCGTGGCAGCGTCCGTCATCACCATGGGCGTCATCTCGCTGCCGATCATGCTGAAATACGGCTATAACCCGCGCGTCGCCACGGGCGTGATTGCCGCGTCCGGCACCATCACGCAGGTCATTCCGCCCTCTCTCGTTCTCATCGTTCTCGCCGACCAGCTCGGCCGCTCCGTCGGCGACATGTATCTCGGCGCCATCGGCCCGTCCTTCCTGCAGGTCGCGATCTTCATGCTCTTCATTCTTTTTCTTTCGGTCTTCCGGCCGAAGGATGTTCCCGCACTGCCGCCGGATGCCCGTGGAGAGCTGAACAGGGCGCTGGTGCTGAAGGTGCTGGGCGGCATGATCCCGTCCATCGTGCTGATCTTCCTCGTGCTTGGCACGATCTTCCTCGGCCTCGCAACGCCGACGGAAGCCGGCGCACTTGGCGTCGTCGGTGCCATGGCGCTTGCCGCAGCCCACCGTCGCCTGACCTGGGATCTGGTCAAGCAGGGCATGCATTCCACCATGCATATCACATCCATGGTGGTCTTCATTCTGGTCGGCGCCACCTGCTTCTCGCTGGTGTTTCAGGGCATGGATGGCTCGCTGTGGATCGAGCACATGCTGTCGGGCATTCCAGGCGGCCCGATCGGCTTCCTGATCTTCGTCAACATCTTCATCTTCTTCCTTGCCTTTTTCCTCGATTTCTTCGAGATCGCCTTCATCGTCGTGCCGATGCTGGCACCGATCGCTCAGTCGCTCGGCATCGATCTGATCTGGTTCGGCGTGCTCCTGTGCATCAACATGCAGACGAGCTTCATGCACCCACCCTTCGGCTTTGCGCTCTTTTATCTGCGCTCCATCGCGCCGCGCACGGTAAAGACCTCGGATATTTACATGGGCGCGATCCCGTGGCTCGGCATGCAGCTCATCCTCGTCGCCATCGTCATCTTCTGGCCGGAATCCGTCACCTACTGGCTGGACAAGACCCCGGAGGTCGATCTCAACACCATTAAGATCGAGGTCCCCGCCTTCGGCAACCAGGGCGGCAACACCATGCCCAACTTCGGCCTGCCCCCCATGGACGGCGCACCCGGCCAGGGCGGCGGCAACGGCCTGCCCGGAATGCCGAATCTCAACGAACCGCCGAAGATCAATCCCTGACGGCGAACGCTTGTTTGATCAGGATGAAAGCGTTATATTGGTGGAGTGGAAGGTAGGGTTGCACACCTACCTTCCGTTTATTTACTTCCTGAAGAATGTGAACCGGACAGTCATTGACCAGCCTGTCCGGTTTTTCTTCACGATAAACGTAATGCTCAGCGGCTTGCGCATCACACTAGAGCGCCGCGCGTCCTCTAGGACGCGCAAAGGACGCTCGAGGTTTTTGAATGTACGCATCGTGCTTTTCCGAAAATCGACTTCGATTTTCGGGCCGATGCTGTACCTCCACAGTTGAACAGCAAGGCCTTTGCCAAGGTCGGCGTGGCCGATCCTCGCCGATATTCCAGCTGGTCTCCGAAATGTTCTGCTTCGCTGCTCAACGCTGCCGATCATAACCAGGCGCCGTTACTTGTCCATAAACGCGCGAGAGCCCTGTTTAAGCTCAAACGAAAAAGCCCGGACCTTTCGATCCGGGCGTCCTATCAATCCTGCTTATAACGTCAGAGCTTGCCGTTGCGCTGCTGTATCATCATGAACGTGTCATAGGTGTACTCGGCGAGCTGCATCCACAGATAGCCTTCCCGCTTGAAGGCGACCTGGTCGTCATAGACCTTCTTGAAGTCCGGGTTGACGGCAGAGATTTCCGCGTAGACTTCGAGAGCCGCCTTGTAGCAGGCGTCCAGAATATCCTGGCTGAAGGGACGAAGCGTTGCACCTTCGGAGACGATCTGCTTGATCGCCTTCGGGTTCTTGGCGTCGTATTTCGCCAGCATGTTGGTGTTGGCGAACGAGCAGGCGTCCTGCAGCACGGCCTGATAGTTCTTTGGCAGGTCGTTCCACTTGTCCAGATTGACGAAGGAGTGGATGACCGGGCCACCTTCCCAGAAGGCCGGGTAGTAGTAATATTTTGCCACTTTCTGGAAGCCGAGCTTGTGATCGTCATAGGGGCCGACCCATTCGGCCGCGTCGATCGTGCCCTTTTCCAGCGCCGGGTAGATATCGCCGCCGGCGATCTGCTGAGGCACGACGCCAAGCTTTTCAACCACTTTGCCGGCCAGACCGGCGATGCGCATCTTCACGCCCTTGAAATCGTCGACGGTGTTGATTTCCTTGCGGAACCAGCCGCCCATCTGCACCCCGGTATTGCCGGAAATCATGCCATAGAGCTTGTGCTTGGCGTAGAACTCGTTCAGCAGCGTGTTGCCATTGCCTTCATAGAACCAGGAGTTGGTCAGGCGCGCATTCAGCCCGAAAGGGATCGCGGTGCCGATCGCAAAGGTCGGGTCCTTGCCGACATAGTAATAGGAGCAGGTATGGCACATTTCCACCGTGCCGGAGGAGACGGCATCCGCCGCCTGCAGGCCGGGGACGATTTCGCCGGCTGCAAACACCTGAATGTTGAAATTGCCGTCGGTCGCGTTCTTCACGTGGTTGGAAATATCCTGCGCGCCGCCGAAGATCGTATCGAGCGATTTGGGGAACGAGGAGGTCAACCTCCATGTTATCTTGGCATTTTCCTGCGCGATTGCCGGTGCCGCCAGAACCGTTGCTGCCGCAGCACCCGTGCCCGCAAGCGCACCTTTTTTAATGAATGAACGTCGATCCATATTATCCTCCCAGATACGAACCTGTCATCGTGCCGCATCCCTCCACGCACACGACATCACCTGAGAAAAGCATGGGCCATGGCAACTGACAAGCGGCCCATGGAAGAATAAATCTCATGACATGCTTGGGAGCGATAAAATTGATCGCCCCATGGGAAAGTCGATCGTCCAAGCGGCATCGTCTTATACTTTAGACCAATAAATTGCGTCACTTACGCAAAGAGAATGCTTGACGAACCCGCTCCTTCGGCTTCACTGACGGCAGCCTTAAGCGTGTTGCGATCTTTCGGTCCGCTCACGCACTTTCGGCCCTTGCTTTTTCGCATGTCGTTATCGCAAAACCGCTGCACAGTTTTGCGCAGCATGCTTTATTTCAAGACCGCATCACATTCGGAGCCATCATGTCGAAGCCAATCATCGCGATCCCTGCCGATATCAAACAGGTGGACGGTGCCGAGTGGCACGCGGCGCAGACGCAGTATCTCAAAGCCGCGCTGAAGGTGGCCGGCGTCATGTCCTTGATTGTGCCCGCCTTCGAGACCGGCAATGAGGTTGACGCCATTCTCGACCGGGTGGACGGCCTGCTTGTCTCGGGCTCGGCCAGCAATGTGCACCCCTCGCTCTATGGCGAGCAAGCCACCGACGCCGATGGCCCCTTCGATGCCGGGCGCGATGCGACGAGCCTGGACCTCATTCGCCGCGCGATCGATCGCGGCATTCCGATGCTTGCCATCTGCCGCGGAATTCAGGAGTTGAACGTGGCCCTTGGCGGCACGCTTGCCAGCGAAATCCAGGAACTGCCGGGACGCTGGGACCATCGCAAGCCGGAGACCACCGAGCGCGACGTGATGTTCAGCATCCGCCAGCCGGTGCATGTGCGCGAAGGCTCCTGCATTGCGGAGCATCTTGGCCTGTCCGGCGAAATCCAGATCAACTCGGTCCACCGCCAGGCAATCGCGCAAACCGCGCCCCGGCTGCAGGTGGAAGCGACCGCCGAAGACGGCACCATCGAGGCCGTCTCCGTCATCGATGCCAAGGGCTTTGCCATCGGCGTCCAATGGCACCCGGAATATTGGGCCGAAACCGACGGCCCGTCCCGGGCGCTGTTCGAAGCCTTCGGCAAAGCGGTGCGGGAGTATCAGGCGAGCAAGGCGTAAAACGCCTCGCTGCCTTTATCACTCATCCCTTCACCGGGGTTTCCGGCACCGGTGTCAGCACCTTGCGTTCCGCAAACCAGCCGAGAATATTGTCCGCCACCAGATCCGCCATGGCATTGCGCGTCGGTACCGAGGCGGAGGCGACGTGCGGCAAGAGCGACACATTGTCGAAGGCCAGCAGCGCTTCGGGCACATTCGGCTCCGAATAGAACACGTCGAGACCGGCACCACCGAGCGTGCCGTCTTCAAGCGCCTTGATCAGCGCATCCTCATCCACGCTCGAGCCACGGCCGACATTGATGAAGACGCCATTCGAGCCAAGTGCGGAGAAGATCTCGCCATTGATGGCTTTGTGGGTTTCCGGCGTGCCGGGCACGATGCAGATGAGGATATCGACCGCGCTCGCCATGTCCTTCAGCGAGGCGTAATAGGTGTAGGATAGCTCGTCGCGCTTGCTGCGCGTGTGATAGCCGATCTCCACCTTGAAGGGCTCGAGACGCTTGGCGATTTCCTGGCCAATGCGGCCCATGCCGAAGAGGCCGACCTTGCGACCGCGCAGCGAAAAGGGCGAGAGCGCAAACGGCCCCTCTTTCACCCACTTGCCATCCCGCAAATAGCTCTCGGCCTGATAGAGGCGGCGCACCGTGTTGATCAGAAGCGCAATCGTCGTATCGGCGACTTCGTCATTCAGCACGTCCGGCGTGTTGGTGACGATGATGCCGCGCTTGGCCGCATGCTTGGCATCGACGCCGTCATAGCCCACACCGAAATTGGAGATGATCTCAAGGTTCGGCAATCCATCGATCCAGGCCGCATTGACGCTGCCGGAGACGGCGACGGCGCGAACACGCTCCGCCACCTCGGCGGAGAGGGCAGGCTTTGCCCCCACAGGTGCGGTCACCACCTCCACCTTGCCTTGGAAGCGCTCCAGCACGCGCGGATGAATTTTTCCCGGAACGAGAACGACGGGTTTTT
>Ga0308171_1000925_pt1 | contig 47539 bp, 43 predicted proteins | sample PhyGR1_FD_202135 | JGI IMG/M metagenome (GOLD analysis project Ga0308171, IMG submission 202135) | Phyllosphere microbial communities from UC Gill Tract Community Farm, Albany, California, United States - DLSLSG.R1 | ecosystem: Host-associated > Plants > Phyllosphere > Unclassified | place: USA... | reverse complement strand
CGTCCACGACGCGGCCCAGCAGGCCACGGCCGACCGGCACGTCGACGATGGTGCCGGTGCGCTTGACGGTGTCGCCTTCCTTGATCTCGGCGTCCGAGCCGAAGATCACGACGCCGACATTGTCGGCCTCGAGGTTCAGGGCCATGCCCTGCACGCCATTGGCGAACTCGACCATCTCGCCCGCCTGGACATTGTCGAGGCCGTAGATGCGCGCGATGCCGTCACCGACGCTCAGCACCTGGCCGGTCTCGCTGACCTGGGCCTCGGTGCCGAAATTGGCGATCTGGTCCTTGATGACCTTGGAGATTTCTGCGGCGCGGATATCCATGGGAACGTCAGCCTTTCATCGCGCTGGCGAGCGCATTCAAACGGGTGCGGATCGAGCTATCGATCATCTGGGAACCGATGCGGACGACAAGCCCGCCGAGCAGGTCGGGATCGACCGACAGGTCGACCGACACTTCGCGGCCGACGCGGGTGCGCAGCTGCTGCTTCAGCTCGGCGACCTGCCCTTCGGTCAGCGGGTGGGCGCTCGTCACCTCGGCCGCGACCTCGCCGCGATGGCGGCTGGCCAGCTGGCGAAAGGCACGGATGATCTGCGGCAGCGCCGACAGGCGCCGGTTCTCGGCGAGGACACCGAGGAAATTCTTGGTCACCCCGTCGAGGCCCAGCGTGTCGGCGACCGCCAGGATCGCCTTGACCGCCTGGCCACGGGCCACGACCGGGCTCTTGGTCAGCGCGACCAAATCCTTGTCGGCGGCCAGCGCGTCGCGCAGGGTCACGAGGCTGGCCTCGATCGTGTCGATCGAACGGCTCTGTTCGGCCGTTTCAAACAGCGCGAGCGCATAACGACCACCCAGGCTCGCCTGGATGCCGCCTGTGCCGCTTATAGTACCGCCGGACATCTCCACGGATGCGAATTCCTCGAACAACGAACGGGTTGGCCCCATGGGGAACGGGGCGCGAAAAACGCGCCTCCGATGGGTTGGCGGGCGGTTAGCATCGGGAACCAATCGATGCAAGGTGCGTGGCGTATGTTGTGACGGGATGATGACGCCAATTTAACGGCTTTGGCCGCAAGCCGTGGGATGAATGCCACAGCGGCGCTGCTAGGATCGCATCCCCCGCCCCCGGCGAACGAGCGAAAGCCGACGCGATGACCGAATTCGACGAAGACGCCGCCTGGCAGAGTTTCCACCGCCGCGACCGCGCCGCGGACGGGCGGTTCGTGGTCGCGGTGAAGACGACCGGCATCTATTGCCGCCCCAGCTGCGCCGCGCGGCGACCCCGGCGCGAGAATGTCGGCTTTCACCCCAGCGGCGAGGCGGCGCGCGCGGCGGGCTATCGCCCCTGTGTGCGCTGCCAGCCCGATGCCGTGACGCGTGACCGGCAGGCGGTGGACGCGGCCATCGCAATCCTGGAAGCAGCGGAGGAGGCCCCGCCCCTCACCATACTGGCCATGCAGGTCGGTTATGCCCCGCATCACTTCCACCGGTTGTTCAAGCGTGCGACCGGGGTCAGCCCCGCCGCCTATGCCCGCGCGCTTCGCGGGGCCCGCGCCACCGAGGCGCTGGCCAGCGCGAGCAGCGTGACGCGCGCACTCTACGCGGCAGGCTATGCCGGGCCCAGCCGCTTCTATGCCGACAGCGAGCAGCGGCTGGGCATGGCGCCGGGCCAATGGCGGCGCGGCGGCGACGGCGTGGCGGTGGAGTGGGCGATCCTGCCATCCCCGCTGGGGTCCCTGCTGGTCGCCGCCACCCAACGCGGCCTGGCGCGGATCGCGCTAGAGGCGGACACCGACCGCCTGCGCGCGCTGTTTCCCACCGCCGAACTGCATCCCGCGGGGCCGGTCCTGCGCGCCCGCATGACCCGCGCCATCGCGGCGACCGCCCCGCCCGACCCTCAGCTTGCCGAACCGGCCCGGCGCACCGCCTTTATCGAGGCGGTGTCGCGCACCTGGCGGTCGTCCGACTAATCCCGATCAGGGCGCCGTCGCGGCCACCGAAGTGTCCGCTTTCGGTTCGACCAGCGTGCGAATCGCGTCGCGGTCGCCCTTTTCCAGCACGGCCAGCATCTTAGCGGCGGGATTGTCGGCCGGCATGTGCGGATCGAAGGCGAGCGGGCGGAGCAGGACCTTCGCCTCGTCGAACTTCTCATCCTTGATCCGCTGCGTCACCAGCAGGAAGCGCAGTCCGGCATCCTGCGGCACCAGCTGGAACGCACGGTCCAGCCCCACCACCGCCGACGGACGCGGCTTTTCGCCCTGCATCAGGAAGCTGCCATAAAAGGTCGCGAGCGGTTCGGCGGCATTGGGATCGACACGGTTGGCCTTGACGATCCAGCTGCGCGCCTCCTCCCAGACCTTGGCGTCCGTACTCTTGGCGGCCTGCGCCCGGCGCAGATGGATCATGCCCTTGTAGAGCAAGGCCTGTTGCGACCTGGGATCGATCGCCAGCGCCCGGTCCACCGCCGCCTCGGCGACCGCTTCCTCGCCCGCGTCATAGGCCATTTCGGCAAACCAGCCCTGCGCCACCGCGTCCTGCGGATAGGACGGTGCGACGGATGCTGCGCGCGCATAGAGGGCGCGGCCCGACTTGTTGTCGACGCCGCGATCCGACTGCATCCTATAACCGATCAGCGACTGTTCGCCCGGGCTCAGCACCCGGACGGCGATCGTTGGCGTGCCCAGCCGGTCGAATGGGACGAGCGTGCCGGGAATCTTCCCGCGCCGCAGATAGCGGTCGAGGTCGCGGTCCAGCTCCTTCAACGATCCGAAGGCCTTGTTGCCCGCTTCGATGCTGGGCGTGCCCGTGTTCAGCAGCCGGAAATAGGTCGTCAGCTTCGCCCGCTGGTCATTGTCGAACATCGCCATATGGGTCAGCAGCCAGCCCCGGCCATAGACCTGATCGAGCTCCAACCCGTCCAGCTTGCGACGTGACGAATCGAACAGCGTATCGATCGGCAGCTTGTTCGCCATCAGCAGGCCATAGGCGCGGTGCTGCGCCGCCACGCCGACCATTACGCCGGTACGCTCAAACTGCGCGGTGCCGGTGAATTCGGCGAAGCCCTCGGAGAACCAAGCCGGATAGGCGCTGCTGGTATTCCCGAACAGGAAGTGATGGGCATATTCGTGGAACAGCACCTGTTGCGGCTGCAAGGCGTTCGGATCCCCGGCATTGCCGCGCAGCGGCGTGAAGGCCACCGAGCCCGACACGCGCGGCTGGTAGAAGCCCGCAACATCGTCGCGACCCTTGCCGTAAAGCCGCCGGACCGCCGCCACGTCGGCCACCGCATAGACGGTGACGGGGTTGCTTTCCTGGCCGTCAAGCTCCGGCAGGCGATAGATATAGCGCAGCACGGCGTCGAACTGCTCCAGCCGCGTCGCCATCGCGCGAATGTCGCCATCCGACATATTGCCGTACAGAATGAAGTGCTTGGCCCGAGCTTCGCGCCATTCGGCCTGCGCTGGTGCGGCAGCCGCCACCACACTCACAACCATCAGCGCCGCCGCCATCCAGCGGCGCACGTTCATTCCCCACATGTTCATTCCCCCGGCCCTCCCAAGCCGCCCCTCGTCGGAGCGCGCATCTCACCGGATCGGCGAGACGGGGGCAAGCCCTTTCGGCGTCAGCGGCCCGTGCGGCAGCTATAGACCAGCTTCTCGTTGGGCAGCGGCGGCAGTTGCTGGCGGATCTGCGCCTGGACGCCCTGCAGATTTTGCAGCGCGGTGTCGGTCTTCACGCAGCCGCGCGGCGTCGTCGGCTGCTCCAGCTTGCGGATCGATTCCATCGTCGCGGACGGCAGCATGTAGCGCGTCTGGGTATAGGTGCGGGTCAGGGGATCGAAGCGGGCGACGGTCACCGTCGGCTCCTCGTCGGGCACGATGATCCGCTGCCATCCGCCCTCGCCCTCCAGATACTGGATCTTGCCGTCGGCACAGCCGTCGGCGCCCCAGTCGAGCCGCGTCTCGGCGGTCGAGGACACGGTGACCCGGCTGCGGTCGGGCTGGAGGGTGCAGAGCAGCGGCCCGATCGCGGCGCCCGGCGGGGTCGGCCCGGCGGTCGCCGCCATCGTCTCGCGCGGCAGGGTGACGTCGGCCGAGGGGCGCAGCAGAAACACGACGATCGCGACGACGATCGCCACCCCGCCGACCGAGACGGCGATGACCGCCTGGCGACGTTTGCCGCGTGTCTCCAGCAGCCCCGCCCCGCCGATCACCAGCGCGCCCGCGACCAGCAACAGCGCGGCGATCGCCATGGTGTTTTCGCGCGACCGCTCGGCCTGCGCGCGTGCGGCGTTGAGCGCCTCTTCGCGGCGCAGCGCGGCGGCGCTGGCCGCCTCGCGCTTGGCGGTCGCGGCCTCGACGACGGCGCGGGCATCGGCGGCGCTGTCCTCACGCAAACGCTCCTCGATCGAGGTGCAGGGCACGCCGACCGAGGCATAGGGCTGTTTGGCCTCGCGCAGGAACGCCATCAGCTCGGTATCGGCGATCGCGAAGCCGAAGGTCGAATCGCCGTCATCGGCGCGGGTCAGTGCCGAGTTCACCCCGATCACCCGCCCGCACGGATCGAGCAGCGGCCCGCCCGAATTGCCTCGCGCGATGCTGGCCGTGTGGAGCAGCACCTCGATTCCGGTCAGCGCGCGGCGGCCCGAGGCGACACCCTGCGACCGGACCGGCGACAGCGGCCGGATATAGTCCGCCGCCGACTGCGCCGTCGCCAGGTCGACATTGCCGGGATAGCCCAGTGCAATGACCTGGTCCCCCTCGGTCACCGGCCCGGTGAACAGCGCGGCGGGGGGCAGCTTGGCTTCGCTCACTTCGATCAGCGCCAGGTCGCGGCGCGAGTCATAGGCGATGACACGGCCCTGATAGGATTTGCTGCCTTCCGAGGGGACGACGCCGATCACCACATTGTCGGGATAGCGCTCGGCCAGTTCGACGACATGCGCGTTGGTGACGATGCGGTTGGGCGCGACGGCAAAGCCCGATCCGTGGCCGAAGCCCGCCACCTCGTCATCGACCATCGCGATGGTCACCACCCGCACGACGCCCCGCGCGGTGGCCGCGATATCGTCGGCCCCCGCCGAGACGGGCAGCAGGCCGATGGCGATCAGCAGGGCCGACAAGAGCGGGACAAGGGCAAACCGGCTGAGCATAGGACGGGGCCATATCCCGGCCGCTCCGTCCCCCGCAACCGCGATCGGTTAGGCATATGGTAAATCTTGCCGACTACGAAGATGGCCGATGTCTTGGGAAAAATCGGCATGAGTGCGTTCGGTCGCCGTCTGGGTTTGGGTAGCGGGCCCGGCGGACGCCCCGCCTTTGGCGTCGCGCGCCCGATGCACGGACCGGGCCCCGCCCCCCGCGTCGAGGCGGAATCGCCCGCGTCCGGGGGACAACAATTCCCGCCGCTGAGCGCCTTGGCCGAGGCCGCCGCCACGGTCGCGCCCGCCACCGCCGCCGACGCGATGCAGCGCCTGGCCGACCGGCAGGCCGCAGCGGTCGATCCCACCCCGGCGCGCGGCGAAGGCTTCGAAGCGTCGATCCACCGGATCAAGGAACAGGTCCTCCCCCGCCTGCTCGAACGCGTCGACCCCGAAGCGGCCGCCACGCTGGGCAAGGACGAGCTGGCCGAGGAATTTCGCCCGATCATCGGCGAGGTGCTGGCCGAGCTGAAGCTGACGCTCAACCGGCGCGAGCAGTTCGCGCTGGAGAAGGTGCTGGTCGACGAGCTGCTGGGCCTTGGGCCGCTCGAGGAATTGCTGGCCGATGCCGACATCACCGACATCATGGTCAACGGCCCCGAGCAGACCTATGTCGAGCGCAAGGGCCGCCTCGAGCTGGCCGGCATCCGCTTCCGCGACGAGGAGCATTTGTTCCAGGTCGCACAGCGTATCGTCAATTCGGTCGGCCGCCGCGTCGACCAGACCACGCCGCTGGCCGATGCCCGGCTGAAGGACGGCAGCCGCGTCAACGTGATCGTGCCGCCGCTGTCCTTGCGCGGCACCGCCATCTCGATCCGCAAATTCTCCGCCAAGCCGATTACCCTCGACATGATGGCGGGCGGCGGGTCGATGAGCCAGGATATGGCGACCCTGCTGAAAATCGCGGGCGCGTGCCGGTTCAACATCGTCATCTCCGGCGGCACCGGCTCGGGCAAGACAACGATGCTGAACGCGCTGTCCAAGATGATCGACCCGGGCGAGCGCGTCCTGACGATCGAGGACGCCGCCGAGCTTCGCCTGCAACAGCCGCACTGGCTGCCGCTGGAAACCCGCCCCGCCAATCTGGAGGGTCAGGGCGAGATTTCGATCCGTGATCTGGTCAAGAACGCCCTTCGTATGCGCCCCGACCGGATCATCCTGGGCGAAATTCGTGGTGCCGAGTGTTTCGACATGCTGGCCGCGATGAACACCGGCCATGACGGATCGATGTGCACGCTCCACTCCAATTCCCCACGCGAGGCTTTGGCGCGCATGGAGAATATGGTGATGATGTCCGACATCAAGGTGCCCAAGGAAGCGATCAGCCGCCAGATCGCCGACTCGGTCGACATGGTCATCCAGGTCAAGCGCCTGCGCGACGGCAGCCGCCGCGTGACCAACATCACCGAGGTGATCGGCATGGAGGGCCCCGTCATCGTCACGCAGGAGCTGTTCAGCTTCGAGTATCTGGACGAGGGCACCGACGGCAGGATCATCGGTGAATACCGCTCGGCGGGCCTGCGCCCCTATACGCTGGACAAGGCCAAGCAGTTCGGATTCGACAAGGCGCTGCTCGACGCGTGCCTGTAGGACATCAGTCCTTTTTGGCTGCGACCCCATCCACTGTTCGGCGTGCTGGCGGACGTCGCCGCCGACCCGGTGATCATAGGCCAGCCAGGCGCTGGTCACCAGCATCGTCCAGAAGATGCTGAACAACGAGCCGACGAGGAAATATTCGGCAAAGGCGCGTTCATCCATGTCCTTGAACCGCGCAACCGTCTTGAGCGCGATGACGGCGGCCAGGATTTCCCAGCTATGGGCGATGATACCCACCGCCAGGATCAACCGCTCCAGGCCCCCGATCCAGCGCCCCGCGCTATGTACCGGCGTGGGAAGATGGGCGATCGAGTCCTTCAGGCCGGTCAGGCTGAAAATGCCCCGGCAGAGTTCGTTGCCCAGCCAGATCAGGGCGACCAGGGCTATTCCGGTGTAAACGCATATGTGCACCATCGGTCGGCCCCCGGCAGTCCGCATCGATCATCGAGTTCGATCAGCGCCTTTTGAACCGCATTCCACTGGGTCGTGTACAGATCATAATCGCCTGCGTTGCGCACTTTATAGACGTTGAAATTGCCGACACCGCGCGCCTGGGCCACCTCCGCGACCGAGGCGCCGCCCAAAAGGGCGATGATGTCGTCACGCTGGATCGTCGACCAGTTCCGCTCGATCGCGCTCAGGCTGGCACCGATGGCTTCCAGCAGGGTTTCCAGAAGCGCATCCTGAGGAAGCGAAAATCGGTAGCGGCTTGCCGATCGCTTGTCGCCAAGCCGTTCGCGCGCCGATGCGAAGCCAGGCCCCATCATGTTCCAGGCCCGTTCGCGGTTGAGGGGCGTCTTCAGATCGACGAGCCCGATGACGAAACGGCAATCAATGTCCTGCCGCATGAGATCGAAGCGGATATCCCGCGCCACCCCTGCCGCGGCGACGAGCGACGTCAGCAGCCCCTGAAATTCGTCCCCCAGAGTGATCGTCAGGGGCGACGCCATGTCATCGGTGAGGCGCGCATTCTCGCGGTCGATCGCCGCATTGAATATCGCATGAAGCCTCTCAGGATCGTCATGCTGCTCGCTATCGACGAGGTCGGCCATCAGTACGGCAAGGAAAGGCATATATCAGGTCGAACCTTCGTCGCAATTGACCCAATATAGGGTCAATTCCTCTTTTGACCCATAAATGGGCAAATATCTATATTGAACCGATAAAGAGGCAATTCTCGTCGAATAGTCCGTATGGCATGGGCAATGGGCGAGGAAGGCCCTCGACACCGGCTCGCACGCAGCTTCCCCTTCGGCTAGGCGTTGGGGCGTGATGCCTCGTCCCTTATACCTGCTGCCCCTCCCCCTCTTCCTGGTCGCGGCGATTGCGCTCCCCCATGCCATGCGCGAGCCAAAGGCCGCGCAAGGCAACGCGGGGCATCAGGACAAGGGCACCGAGGATATCGTCGCGGCCGCCGCGCGCGATCCGGGCGTGTCTACGCTCGCCCCCGATGCCGAGGGGCGCTGGATCCCGTTCCAGCTGACGCCGGGAAACCAGATCCGCTTCACCATGACGATCGACGGGCAGAGCGTCACCGCGATCCTCGATACCGGGGTCAGCTTCACGCTCTTGTCGCAGGCCTCTGCACTGGCGGCCAAGGCGAATATCCGTCCCGGCGGGCAGGCCAGCGCGATCGGCGGCGCGGTCGCGATCGGGTGGATGCCGACCCGCACGCTCAGCCTGGACGGGCTGACCCGCAAGGGCGGCGGCGTGGTCGTGGCCCCGCTCCCTGCGCTGGCGACGGGGGACGCGACCGCGGTCGACCTGCTGGTCGGGCGCGACCTGCTGGCGCCACACGCGCTCGACATCGATTATGCAGGCAAGCGGTTCCGCCTGCTCCCCTCGGGACGGATGCCCTTCACCGGGGCGACCGCGCCGCTGACCGTCTCGACCGAGCGGCGGGTCTATGAAAGCGTGGTCGGGCTGGGCGCCGCGCGGCTGTCGCCGGTGATCGTCGATACCGGCGACGGGTCGGCGCTGACCGTGACGCAAAGCGGATGGCGCGCCGCCAAGCTGAGCGTGCCGACCACCACCGCGATCGGCTTCGGCCTGGCGGGCCCCACCGTCAACGACTTGGGCGTCGTGCCGACCGTACGGCTGGGCACGCTGAGCGCGCCGGGCGTCGAGGTGCGGGTCGAACCGGCGCAAGGATTCAGCGAGTCGGTCGGCGCGGCCGGGCGGATCGGGTCGGGTTTCCTGCAACGCTACCGCGTGCTGCTCGACCCCGGCGCAGGGCGGATGATCCTGAAGCCCGGCCCCGGCGCCGACACGCCCGCCCAGCGTTCGACCGCCGGGTTGCTGCTGGGCGTCGCCAGCGACCGGTTGCGCGTGCTCCACGTCATGCGCGGCGGCCCGGCCGAGGCGAGCGGCTGGCGCGAGGGCGACACGATCTGCGCGATCGACGGACAGCCGATCCCCCGCGACTATGTCGACAGCCCGATCGCCCGCTGGACGATCGGCACGCCCGGCACCCGCGTCACCTTGCGCACCTGCGACGGGCAGGACCGGGTGCTGACGCTGGCCCGCTTCTACTGACGTCGCTTCCCCCATTCGCGCGCGGCGGTATAGCCCAGATAGCCGGTGGCGAAGAGTGCGTAGAGCGGCTCGGGAATCGCGTTCAGATACGCCCCCAGCCCGCGCGTCATCGCCGCCGCCATGGCGGGCCGTACCCCCGCCAGCATCGCCATCGGCAGGCTGCCGAGCAACAGCGCGTACATGACGTACAGGAAACTCGGCCGCGCCCGCCGGGTCCACCGATCGGTTTCGCCGCTCATGACAGACGATCCGCCAGCCAGCCGTAGAGGAACGCCTCGTTGGCGGGGCGGTGTTCGGCGAGGTGCAGATAACGCTCGCCCTGCAACGCTTCGATCGCCTTCAGCAGCACGATCTCGCCGCCCGCGCCCCGGTGGCGCAGGAACGCGTCGAGCGCGGCCAGCGTCATGGGCCCGATCCGCCCGTCCGTCGCCAGATCGGGATAGTCGCGGGCCTGGCGGTTGAGCGCATTGAGCGCACGTTGCAGGAATCCCGCCGCGACGCCCGGGCCCATGTTGACGCCGGTATCGAACAGTTCCTCCGCCAGTCGCGGGGCGCAGGTCGCCACCCGGTCGAAACCCGGCGCGGTCCAATAGAGGCGACGATAGATCGCCTCGGCCCGTGCCAGCGGCAGGCGGCGCATCGGCCCGGTATAACCATCCGCCCGCGCCACCGCCTCGGTGATGCCGAAGCGCGTCGCGCCGCCGCGATCGGCGGGATGGTCGCTATAATCCCCCTCGCGCGCAATCACCTGCGCGATCAGCGCCTCGACGTTCGTCTCGTCCCCCTGCCCCATGATGCTCTCCCCCGGTTACGGGGAAGGAGGAACCATATCGGTTCGTTGTAGGACAGCGGTTTTTAATCCTCCCCGGCACGGGGAGTGGCAGCGCGCCAGCGCTGACGGAGGGGGGCTTCCCCACTGGACACACCTCATGGCGCTCCCCCTCCACCACCGCTTCGCGGCGGTTCCCCTCCCCGTTCCGGAGAGGATTTGGATCAGTCCAACGCGGTCCGCGCCAGCGCCAGCGTGCCCAACGGCCCGGCCTGGTCGCCCAGCTGCGCATGGACGATCCGGTTCGCGACCTCGGCGGCGTTGACGAAGGGCAGATAACCTGACAGCTTTTCGACCGTCGCAGCGCGGATCATGTCGAGCAGTTGCGGTTGGCCGACGCCGACGCCGCCGCCGATCACGATGCGACCGCAGGCCAGCGTCAGGAACAGCCCGGAAAAGCTCTCCGCCAGCGCATCGGCGACGAAGGTCCAGGCGGGGTCGTCCGCTGCCAGCTCCTGCGCCGGACGCCCGACCCGCGCGGCGATGCCGGGCCCGGCCACCAGTCCTTCCAGGCAGTCGCCATGGAACGGGCAGGCCCCGGCGAAATCGTCACCCGCCACGCGGCGGACACGGACATGCCCCGCCTCCGGGTGCATCCGCCCCGACACCGGCTGACCGTTGACGATGATGCCCATGCCGACGCCGGTGCCGACCGTCACATAGACATGGTCGGACAGGCCGCGCGCCGCGCCCCACTGCCCCTCGGCCAGTGCGGCACCGGTCACGTCGGTGTGGATCACGATCCGGCCGTCAAAGCCCTCGCCCAGCGCGCCCAGTACATCGGCCCCGGCCCAGCCGGGCTTGGGGGTGGCGAGCATATGGCCATAATCGGCATCGGTCTTGTCGAGCGCGATCGGGCCGAAGCTGCCGATGCCCAGCGCCTCGGGCTGATATTGCTCGCGCCATTCGGTCAGGCGCTGGCGCAGCGCGGCCAGGGTCACCGCGGGGGTCGTCGTCGGCAGGCGTTCGGACACCAGAATGTCGCGGCCGCGGCCAATCAATACAATCGATTTCGTTCCGCCCAGCTCGACCCCTGCAACGATACGATCTTCCGCCCCGGCCATTCCTGTCTCCGCGCCCGCTTGATGGGATTTATCGCCATCGCGAGTGCGCGAAAGGTCGGCCCGCGGTCAAGGGCAGAGGCGGGAAAAAGCCGTGGTCACAGCGCGGCGAGACGCGCCATATTGGTCGCGCGCAGATTGCGGACATGCGCCAGCGCCAAGGTCAGGCCCCCCGCCACGGTCAGTGCGGTGCCCAGAATCCGCCCCTCAAATCCCAGACCGGCGACCAGCAGCACCAGCCCGACGGTGCCGATGACCACCGGCGCCACCGCGCCGTGCCGCCGCCAGCCAACGATCAGCGTCAGGCCGCTCAGGGGGATGGCGACGGCCAGCATCAGGACATGGAACAGCTCGCCGCTGTTCAGCCAAGTCGATAGCGCAGGCAGAAAGGCGATGACGACGGGTAGTGCCAGGCAGTGCAGCAGGCATAGGGCGGAGGCGGAAATGGCCAGCCCGTCCATATGCCAGGCGGGTACGGCTTCGCCCTCCTTCGGGCGGGTCCGCTGGTGTGCGGCCGTGCTGCTGTGGATCATATCGTCATGCCTTACCAATCGCCCCACGCCCATATGTAATCATATATCATGGTTTTCAACCTGCTACGTGACCCCCTTCAAATTGTATTCCGTATAATCTACGTTCGTCGTCTAAGAGATGAGGATGAGTGATATGGCGAGCCCCCGGCTGTTGTTGTGCGCAGGATTGTCCGCGCTGATCGCGGGCAGTGCCTCTGCACAGACCGCCCCAAGCCCTGCCCCCCGCCCCGACTGGGAAAACCCGGCGGTCAACCATGTCGGGGCCGAACCGATGCACACGAGCTTCGCCGGGTTCGAGACGCGCGCCGCCGCGCTGGCGGGCGATGTGGCGAAGTCGCGCTATCACCTCTCGCTCGACGGGATATGGAAAGTGCACATGTCCCCCAATCCCGAGGCGCGGCCGGTCGGCTTCGAGGACCCGACGCGCGACGTCTCGACCTGGCACGACGTCCAGGTCCCCGGCATCCTCCAGGCGCAGGGGCTGAGCCGCCCGGTCTTTGTCGGCAGTGGCTATCCCTTCCCCCGCAACGAACCCTTTATCGAGCATCGGCTGAACGAGGTCGCCTCCTATCGCCGCGACTTCACCGTGCCCACACAGTTTGCCGGGCGCCGCCTGCTGCTGAATATCGGTGCGGCGGGGGCGGCCTATTATCTGTGGGTCAACGGGCAGAAGATCGGCTACTCCGAGGACTCCAAGCTCCCCACCGAATTCGACATCAGCCGCGCCGCCAGGCCGGGCCGGAACACCATCGCGATCGAACTCTATCGTCATTCGGACGGCAGCTATCTGGAGGATCAGGATTTCTGGCGGGTCAACGGGATCGAGCGGTCGATCACCCTCTATGCCGCGCCGCAGACGCATATCCGCGACCTGGAAATCGAGGCCGGGCTGACCAACGGCTATCGCGACGGCACGCTGTCGGCCGAAGTCGATCTGGCGGGCGCGGCGGAGGCTATATCCGTGCGCGCGACGCTGCTCGACGGCAAGAGCACCGTCCTGACCCGCACCGCGACGCCCGTCGGCGCGACCGCGACGATCACCGCCGAGGTGCCGGGCGTGAGGACGTGGAGTGCGGAGGACCCGAACCTCTACACGCTGCTGGTCGAACTGCTGGATAGCAAGGGCAAGCTGATCGAGGCGACCAGCCGCCGCATCGGCTTCCGCACCGTCGAGGTGGCGGGCGGCGAGGTACGGGTGAACGGCAAGCGGATCATGATCCGCGGCGTCAATCGGCACGAGCATGACCCGCACAGCTTCCGCGTGGTTTCCGAGGAGACGATGCGCAAGGACATCGAACTGATGAAGGCCGCGAATATCAACGCGGTCCGCACCTCGCACTATCCCAACGATCCGCGCTGGTACGACCTCGCCGACGAGTACGGCCTGTACGTGATGGACGAGGCCAATATCGAGAGCCATGGTTATCTGAGCCTTACCCAGGAAAAGAACGATCCCACGCTGAACCTGGGCCACAAGCCCGAATGGGCCGCCGCGCATCTCGATCGAGTGCAGCGCATGGTCGCGCGCGACCGCAACCACCCCTCGGTCATCTTCTGGTCGCTGGGCAATGAAAGCGGCGTCGGCCCCAATTTCGAAGCGGCGGCGAAGTGGGTCCGCGCGCATGACAAGACGCGGCTGATCAACTTCCTCGGCTATAGCATGAGCGGCTGGCGGCACCCGACCAACGACTATGTCGACATCTTCGCGCCCATGTATGACGATGTCGAAAAGCTAGCCGACTATGCCCAGCGCCCGGAGTTCACGCAACCGCTGATCCTGTGCGAATATGCCCATGCCATGGGCAACAGCCTGGGCGACTTTCAAGGCTATTGGGAGACGTTCCGAAAATATCCCAAGCTTCAGGGCGGCTTCGTCTGGGACTGGGTGGACCAGACGATGATCCGACACGACAAGGCGGGCCGGCCCTATTGGGGCCAGGGCCTCGACTATGACCCCGATCCCAAGGATGCCGGGCTTCACGGCGACGACAGCCCCGTGGGTGACGGCGTGATCCAGTCGGATCGCACCCCCGATCCCGAATATTATGAGATGGCGCATGTTCAGTCGCCGATCAGCTTCACCCATGAGGGCAATGGCTGGCAGGTGGTCAACCGCCACGACCATATCGACCTGTCCCGCTTCACGCTGGACTGGACCGTGCTGGAAAATGGCGTCGAGACGGCACGCGGCAGCATCGCCACGCCCCCGGTCGCGGCCGGGCAGAGCGCGGCCCTCACCTTTGCCCTGCCCGCGCCGAAGGATGCGACGGCCGAACGCTCGCTGATCCTGCGCGCCCGGACCAGGGCTGGCGCGATCCCGCCGCTCCCGGCGGGCCATGTCGTCGGCTGGGAGCAGTTTGCCCTCTCCGCCCCGGTTTTCGCCACCGCGCCCGCCGGATTGGTTGCACCTGAGGACAGCCCCGATGCGATGACGCTGAAGGCGGGCAACGCCGTGCTGGAGATCGAGCGCGCGACCGGCCTCGTCCGGCGCTATGCCCGCGACGGCAAGACCCTGCTGACCGGCGGTGCGCCGAACTTCTATCGTGCGCCGACCGATAACGATGTGGGCTCGGACGTTCCCAAGAGCCATGCGGCATGGCGCTATTTCTCCGAGCATCGCCGTCTCGACGCGATCCGCCGCGACGGGAACGCCATCGTCGTCGATCACGACATGGGCGTCGGATCGGTCAAGATGCAGACCCGCTGGACGATGGCCCCGGATGGCAGCGCGACCGCGACCGTGCACTTCACGCCGTTGCGCGCGACCCTGCCGGATCCGTTGCGCGTCGGGCTCGCCTTCGCGACGCCGGGGCAGCAGTTCGGCCAGGTCAGCTGGTTCGGGCGTGGCCCCTGGGAAAGCTATGCCGACCGCAAGACCGGAGCGATCATCGCGCGCTGGGACGGCAAGCTGGCCGACCAGTATCACGACTATGCCCGGCCACAGGAGAGCGGCAACAAGACCGATGTTCGCTGGATCCAGCTGACCGGCACCGGCGTGGGGCTGCGCGTGACGGGCGCTCAGCCGCTCTCGGTCAATGCCCTGCCCTTCCCGTACAGCGACCTGGCGATGAAACCGCCCGCCCAGGCCCACAGCTCGGACATATACCCGCATGGTGACGGGACGCTGCTGATCGACGCCACGCAGGCGGGCGTGGGCGGCGATACCGGCTGGAACCTCGATGGCCGCGCGCACATGCCCTATCGCATCGCGCTAAAGCCGCTGACCTACAGCTTCACCCTCGGAGCGGCGCGTTGAAGCGCCTCGCCCTCGCCCTCACCCTGCTCCTGACCACCACACCGGTCGCCGCGCAGACCGTGGCCGACCGGATCGCTTCCTCGCTGGCCTTGCGCGAGCAATGGCGATGGCTGACCCGCGACATCGCCTCTCCGGCCGAGTGGGACGCAGACGGGCGGCATTTCCACTATCGCGAGACGGTGGCGGGCGGCTTCGCCTTTGTCGATGTCGACGCCGCCACCCGCGCCAAGGCCCCCGCCTTCGACGCCACCGCACTGGCGCCCGCGCTATCCAAGGTGATGGGCGAGGCCGTCATCCCTTCTCGCCTGCCCTTCGAGCATTTCCGCTACACGCCCGACCGTCAGGAAATCCGCTTCTCGATCGGCTATGACGAAACCGTCTATCGTTGCACCCTGGTCCAGCCTGTCTGTGCGATCCTGCCGACGGAAAACTCAGGCCGCCCGCGCGGCTTCGGCGTGGTGCGCGACCTGCGCGTACCTGCCGACAATCATCCGCGCCGGTCGCCCGACGGCAGGCTGGAGGCTCTTGTCCTCGACGACAATCTGGTCGTGCGTACGGCCGGTGGCGGCAAGGAGGTCTGGCGCTCGCAGGATGGCAGCCCCGCCAGTTTCTACGATCCCGAAACCATCGCCTGGAGCCCCGACGGCCAGCATATCGCGCTCCAGCGCGTCCGCCCCGGCTATGCCCGCATGGTCACCCGCGTGCTCGCAGCCCCTCCGGGCAAGGTCCAGCCCGAGGTCGTCCAGCAACTCTATCCCAAGCCTGGCGACGCGGTGGACCAGGAAGCCCCGGTCCTGTTCCGCGTGTCGGACGGACAGCGGACCGAGATCGACCCGAGCCTGTTCGCAAATGCGTACACCCTCTCCGCACCCGAATGGCGCGCCGACAGCAAGAGCTTCGCGTTCGACGACCTGAAACGCGGCTTTGGCGAGGCCAGGATCATCGCGGTCGACGCCGACACCGGCCGGGCACACGCCGCCGTCACCGAGACGGCGAAGACCTTCGTCTTCCGCGACCGCATCTGGTCGCATGACGTAAAGGGGCTGGGCCGCGAGATCCTCTGGACCTCGGAGCGCGACGGCTGGCGGCATCTCCATCTGGTCGACGGCGCCACCGGCCGGGTCGTTCGGCAAATCACCAAGGGCAACTGGGTCGTCCGTGACATCGCCAAGGTCGACGATGAGAAGCGGCAAATCTGGTTCTCGGCCAGCGGCTTCGTGCCGGGCGAAGACCCCTATTACAAACACTGGTTCCGGGTCGATTTCGACGGCCGCAACCTGACCCGCCTCACCAAGGAGAATGCGACGCACGAGGTGCGCTTCTCGCCCGATATGACGACGTACGTCGACGTCTACTCGCGCACCGATAGCCCCGAGACGATGGAGCTACACGACGCGCGCGACGGGCGGCTGATAGAGACGCTGGAAAAGGGCGATATCACCGCGCTGACCGCCGCCGGGTTCCGCCCACCCGAACGCTTCACCGCCAAGGGGCGCGACGGCAGGACCGACATTTACGGCCTGGTCGTCCGCCCGCGCGATTACGACCCTGCGAAACGCTATCCCGTCATCGAGAATATCTACGCCGGGCCGCATGACAGTTTCGTGCCCAAGGCCTTCTGGCCATTCGGCGGCTTCTCCGGCGGCGACAAGGTCATGGGGATGCAGCAACTCGCCGACCTCGGCTTCATCGTCGTCATGATCGACGGCATGGGCACCGCCAACCGCTCGAAAGCCTTTCACGACGTTGCCTGGAAGAACCTGGCGGACAGCGGCTTTCCCGACCGGATCGCCTGGATGAAGGCACTCGCCGCCAAGGATCCCGCCGTCGATATCACCCGCGTCGGCATCTATGGCGGCTCGGCGGGCGGGCAGAGCACGCTCAATGCGCTGCTCTTCCACCCCGAATTCTACAAGGCCGGGGTCGCCTATGCCGGGTGCTTCGACAACCGGATGGACAAGATCGACTGGAACGAACAGTGGCTCGGCTATCCGGTCGACCAGAGCTATCTCGACGCCTCTGGCGTAATTCATGCGGGGCAGTTGCAGGGCAAGCTGATGCTGGTCGTCGGCGAGCAGGACTCGAACGTCGATCCCGCCAGCACCACGCAGGTGGTCGATGCGCTGATCAAGGCGGACAAGGATTTCGACCTGCTGGTCATCCCCGGCGGCGAACACACCGCCGGGCGCAGCACCGGGCCGGTGGCGTACGCCATGCGGCGGCAATATGCGTTTTTCCTGAAGGCGCTGCGCGGCGAGCAATGATCCTCCCCGGCACGGGGAGGGGAACCGCCGCGAAGCGGTGGTGGAGGGGGCGTGCCGACAGGGACGTCCTATGTGGAAGCCCCCCTCCACCAGCTTCGCTGGTCCCCCTCCCCGTGCCGGGGAGGATTGCCACCCGCCTCGCCCACGCCTATCGCTCGCCGCGCGACAGGTTCCCCTTGGGGATCAAAAGGGAATGGGGTGCGACACCCCGGCTGCCCCTGCAACTGTAAGCGGCGAGCCATCCGCCATTACGCCATTGGGAGCTTGCCTCCCGAGAAGGCGGCGGACCGGCCCCGACCCGCGAGCCAGGAGACCTGCCCGTCGCGGTCGTCCTTCGGCCGGTCAGGGTGTGCCGGGCGAAACGGGGCTTTCCTCGCGCGGGCGACAGCGCCTTTGTGGAGATGTGCCCCGTGACGAAGACTAATTGATGCTGAAACCCGCCGCGAACGGCCCCGCCGTGATCGCCTGCAACACCTGCCGCCTGTCCGACGACATGCGCGAGAATGACGACGGCCAGCGCGGTGGCGCGCTGTTGGTCGAGGCATTGCGACGCATCCAGGCCTCCGACCCGGCCTATGCCGATGTCGCGGTCGAGGAGATGCCTTGCCTGTTCGCCTGCCAGTCCTTCTGCACCGTCCATGTGCGCTGCCCCGGCAAGGTCGGTTACGTGATGGGCAAGTTCGCGCCCGACGACGATGCGGCGCGCGCGATCCTGGACTATGCCCGCGTCTATGCCGACAGCGACTGGGGCCAAGTGCCCTATAAGCAGTGGCCGCAAGGCGTGAAGGGCCATTTCCTTACCCGCACGCCGCCGGAAGGATTCATCGTCGAATGAGTGCCTTTCCCACCATCGCCGCGTTCGACGCCGCGCTGGACAGCCTGAACCAGCCCGACATGGCCGCCCGTCAGGCCGCCGCCGCGCGGCAGGGCCAGTTGACCAAGCCGCCCGGCTCGCTGGGACGGCTGGAGGATATCGCGATCTTCTTTGCCGGATGGCAGGGTGTCGAGCGGCCCCGGATCGCCCAGGGTCGCGCGGTGATCTTTGCGGGCAATCACGGCGTCGTCGCACGCGGCGTTAGCGCCTTTCCCGCGGCGGTGACCGCACAGATGGTCGCCAACTTCGCTGTCGGGGGCGCCGCGATCAACGCGCTCGCCGCCGCCGCCGGGCTGGCGTTGTCCGTCGTGCCGCTCGACCTCGACCGGCCGACCGCCGACTTCACCACCGCCCCCGCGATGACCGAAGAGGAATGCCTGGCCGCGCTGTCCGCCGGGGCCGAGGCGGTGGGCGAGGCCGATCTGCTGGTGCTGGGCGAGATGGGGATCGGCAACACGACCCCCGCCGCCGCACTGGCCGCCGCCAGCTTCGGCGGCGCGCCCGCATTGTGGGTCGGGCCCGGCACCGGCGTCGATGCCGAGGGCGTTTCGCGCAAGGCGCAGACGGTGACCGAGGGCCTCGATCTTCACCGTCCGCATCTGACCGGCGCGTTCGAGATCCTGCGCCGTCTGGGCGGACGCGAGATCGCGGCAATGGCCGGCGCGGTGCTGGCCGCGCGGATGAAGCGCATCCCGGTCGTGCTTGACGGGTTCATCGGCACGGCCGCGGTCGCGCCGCTGGCCACCGCCAATCCGAACATCACCGCGCACTGCCTGGCGGGGCATTGCTCGGCCGAGCCGGGCCACACGCTGCTGCTCGCCCGGCTGGGGCTGGAGCCGATCCTGTCGCTGAACATGCGGCTGGGCGAGGGCAGCGGCGCGGCGGTGGCGGTGCAGGTCATCCGCTCGGCGCTGGCCGCGCATGACGGCATGGCGACCTTTGCCGAAGCGGGCGTGTCGGACGCGTGACCACGTTCCGCCTGCATCTGCTTCGCCACGGCGAACCCGAACTGACGGGACGGATGCTGGGGCGGACCGACAGCCCGGTGACGGCGCAGGGGCTCGCCGCCTGCACCGCGCGCGCGGCCGGGCTGACGGTGACGCGCCGTCTGTCCTCCGACCTGTCGCGCGCGCGGGCCTGTGCCGAGGCGATCGGCCCGGCTGAGGTCGACCCGCGCTGGCGGGAACTGGATTTCGGCGCATGGGACGGGATGGCGGCGAGCGAGATCGATCCAGCGGCGCTCGGGCGCTTCTGGGATGACCCCGACACGGCCCCGCCGCCGGGCGGCGAGCGCTGGTCCGATCTGGTCACACGGGTCCGATTGGCGATCGCCGATCTGTCGCCCGAACCGACGCTGGTCGTCACCCATGGCGGGGCGATGCGCGCGGCGCTGCACGTCCTGTGCGGGTTCGACCGACGCGCGGTCTGGGCCTTTGCCCTGCCCTATGCGGCGTTGATCACGCTGGAGGTGTGGGACGGCGATCTTCGGTCGGCGCAGGTGAGCGGATTGGTAACGGCATGAAGACACTGATCGTCGCGCTCGGTTTCCTCACCCGGCTGCCCATGCCGCGGGTCGAGGCCGACGAAGCCGATTTCGCGCGCGCGATCCGGCTCTATCCGGTCGCCGGGCTGGCCATTGGGGTGATCGTCGCGGGCGCGGGCTGGTTGGGTGCGCGGGTCGATCCCTGGACGGGGGCGCTGGCAGCGCTGGTCGCCTGGGTCTGGGCGACGGGGGGGCTGCATCTCGACGGACTGGCGGACCTGAGCGACGGGCTGGGCGCGGCGCATGGCGATCGATCGCGGCTGCTGGCGGTGATGGCCGATCCGCATATCGGCAGTTTCGGCGTCACCGCGCTGGCGATGCAGTTGCTCGCCAAGCTGGTGCTGCTCCATGCCCTGCCCCCCGCCGCATGGGCGGGCGTGGCGCTGATCCCGGCGGCGGCGCGGATCGGGCCGCTGGTCTGGGCGCGGATGTTGCCGCCGCTGCGGGCCGGCGGGCTGGGCGCGATGGTGGCGAGCGCGGTGCGGCCGGTCGACATGATCGGCTGGATCGCCGCCGCCCTGGCGTCGGGACTGCTCTATCCGCCGCTGGCCGTCGCGCCGCTCGTCATCCTGACGCTGTCGCTCTGGTTCCGGCGCAAGCTGCGCGGCGTGACCGGCGATGTGCATGGCGCAGGCATCGAGTTGACGGAAACCGCCCTGCTCCTCGCAGCCGCCCTCTACGCCCTGCCCTGAGCGATCCGCAGCAGCCCGTCGGCATCGACATGCGCCTCCAGCACGGCGGCGATGGCGTCGAGCGCGGCATCGACATCGGCACGGTGATCCGGCCCCTGCCCCGCCACCCCGATCCGCGAGAGCCACGCCGCGCGCTGCCCCGCCTCACCGAGCAGGCCGTGGATATAGCTGCCTGCGACCAAGCCATCGGCGCGCATCGCCCCCTCCGCCCGGCCATCGGCGAGATGGCCCACGGGCCGCGCGGTGTCGGGACCGCTGGTTTGCCCGAGATGGATCTCATAACCGGCAAAGGCCGCGCCCAGCGCTTCCCCCGTCACCGGTCGCACCGTCTTGGCGCCGGTCAGCACCGTCTCGACGTTCAGCAGCCCCAGCCCCGCGACGCTGCCCGCCGGTCCCTCGACCCCATCCGGGTCGGCGACCATGCGCCCGAGCATCTGATAGCCCCCGCACAGCCCCAGCACCGGCCGCCCGCGCCGGACATGCGCGGCGATGTCGATGTCCCAGCCCTGCGCGCGCACGAACGCCAGGTCGGCGATGGTCGCCTTCGATCCCGCCAGCACGATCATCGCCGCATCGGGGATCGGCTCGCCGGGGCGGACCATCACGAGATCGACCTGCGGCTCCAGCCGGAGCGGATCGAGATCATCGAAATTGGCGATGCGCGGGGTGACCGGACAGGCGACGACCACCCGTCCGCCCGTACCCGCCCGCGCGCGCTCCAGCACCACCGCATCCTCGCTGGGCAACCGCGCCGCGTCGCTCAGCCAGGGGATCAGCCCCAGCGAATGCCAGCCGGTATGCTTGGCGATCACCGCCATCCCATCGGCGAACAGCGCCGGGTCGCCGCGAAACTTGTTCACCAGGAACCCCCGGATCATCGCGGCATCCTGCGGGTCGATCACCGCCTTGGTCCCGACCAGCGCGGCGATCACGCCGCCCCGGTCGATATCGCCCGCCAGCACGACCGGCACGTTCGCCGCGCGCGCAAAGCCCATATTGGCGATGTCGCCGGAGCGCAGGTTGACCTCGGCGGGCGACCCTGCGCCCTCGACGATCACCAGGTCGCACTGCGCCTCCAGCCGCCGATAGCAGTCCACCACTTCCGGAAGCAGCCCGATCCGCCCCTCGCGCCACCGCGACGCCGGGAGCATCCCCCGCACCTGCCCGCGCACGATCAATTGCGAGGTGCGGTCGCCCTGCGGCTTCAGCAGGACCGGATTCATGTCGACATGCGGGAGGACGCGCGCCGCCATCGCCTGGGTCGCCTGGGCGCGCCCGATCTCGCCGCCATCCGGGGTGGCGGCGGCGTTGTTGCTCATATTCTGCGGCTTGAAGGGGCGGACGGTCAGGCCGCGATTGGCGAACAGGCGGCACAGCCCCGCGACCAGCACCGACTTGCCGACATCGGTGCCCGTGCCCTGGATCATCACGCCAGCCATGCGACACTCCCTGCGATCACCCAAAGCAGCAGGCAGGCGCGTGCATAGATCTGCAAGGCCGTGACGATATCCTGCGGCGACGCCGCCCGCCCGCCGCGCCCTATCCACGGCTTGATCTGGGTCACGCCGTCATACGCCACCGGCCCGGCCAGCGCGACGCCCAGCGCCCCCGCCATCGCCGCCTCGGGCCACCCGGCATTGGGCGAGGCATGGGCGCGCGCGTCCCGCTTCATCACCGCCCAGCCGCCCGCGCCCGCCACGCACACCAGCACCCCCGCGATTCGTGCGGGCAACCAGTTCGCTCCGTCATCGATCCGCGCCGCCGCCCAGCCGAACGCCCGCCAGCGCGGCTCCTTATGCCCGATCATGCTGTCGGCGGTGTTGATCGCCTTGTACATCCACACGCCCGGCAGCCCGAGCAGCAACAGCCAGACGAGCGGCGCGACGATGCCGTCGCAAAAGCTCTCCGCCAGCGTCTCGATCGCGGCGCGCGATACGCCCGGTTGGTCCAGCCGCTCGGTGTCGCGGCCTACCACCCGCGCCACCAGCACGCGGGCGGCGGGCAGGTCGCCGCGCATCAGCGCATCCGCGACCGGACGGACATGCACATATAGGCTACGCTGCGCGAGCGCGGGCCAGGCCAGCACCGCGCTGGCGATCCAGCCCCAGCGGCCGAGCCACGCATGGGCGGCATGATCCAGCCCCCAGGCGATCCCCCCGGTCAGCGCGATCAGCAGGACCATGGTCAGCACGCCCAGGCCCCGCCGCACGCCTTCGGGCCGCTCGGGCCGGTTGCCGAGCCGCTCGGCGAGATTCAGAAATCGCGCGAACGCTCCCACCGGATGGCCGATGCGCGCATAGAGCCGGTCGGGCCAGCCGATCGCGGCATCGAGCGCCAGCGCCACCAGAGCCACGGGATCAGCCATGTCGCAATGCCTCGTCCAGCCGGTCCAGATCCGCCATCGCGGCGGGCACGCCGAAGCGCAACCGCTCGGGCGCATCGGCAAAGGGGCGGACCAATATCCCCGCTGCCGCGAGTCGTCGAAAGATCGCGGCGGCCTCCGGCGTCTCGACCATGCGGAACAACGGGCAGGCCCCGCGCGCGATCAGGCCGTGACGCGCCAGCACCACATCCATGGCGCTCGCCCGCTCGAGCAGCGCGGTCCGGGTCGCGGCGATCCACACGCGATCGGCATAGGCCGCGCTACCCCAGGCGATGGCATGGGCCGACACCGGCCAGTCGCCCAGCAACGCGCGCAGCCGCCCGAGGACCTCGGGTGCGGCGATCACGAAGCCCAGCCGCACCCCCGCCAGTCCGAAGAACTTTCCGAACGAGCGCAGCACCACGACCCGCTCGCCGCCGCCAAAGCCGGGTTCGGGCATCGCATCGGCAAAGGCCTCGTCCAGGATCAACCAGCCGCCCGCGTTCGCCTGCGCCCCCGCCAGCCGGGCCAGTTGCTCAGGCCCGCGATGGACGCCATCGGGATTGTTGGGATTGGCGACGAGCAGGCTTCCCCCCCGCCCCGTCCAAAGGTCCAACGCGGCATGATCGACATGGCTTGCGGCGATCGCCCCATGCGTTCCGTAGGTGGGGCGTACCGCGACGATCGGCTGCGCCACACCGAGGAGCGGCAACAGCCGAAGCGCCATCTCGCTGCCCGACACCGCCGCCACATGCTCGGCCGCCACACCGAAATGCGCCGCCGCCAGTGCCTCCAGCCGGGCCAGTGCGGTGCGATCGGGAAGGGGCGCGGCGTCGACCTGTAATCCCTCGGGCGGTGCCCACGCCACCGGGTTGATCCCCGTCGACAGGTCCAGCCACGGCGCGGGCGCGTTCGGGAACAGCGCCTTCGCCGCGTCGATCCGGCCGCCATGATGGGTCAGCGCGGCCATTTCCGCTTGCGTCATCTGCTTGCGCCCGCGATGCGGACGGGCATGACGAAGCCCCGAACCATCCTCGTGCTCGGCGGTGCCCGGTCGGGCAAGAGCCGCCATGCCCAGGCGCTGGCCGAGGCGATGACGCCCACCGGCTGCTTCATCGCCACCGCGCAGGCCTGGGACGACGAGATGCGTGACCGGATCGCGCGCCACGTCGCCGACCGCGACGCGCGCTGGACGACGGTGGAAGCGCCGCTGACCCTGCCCGAGGCGATTGCCGAGCATAGCCGCGCCGATCGGGTGGCGCTGGTCGATTGCCTGACGCTCTGGCTGACCAACCTGCTCTTGAGCGAGGCGGACATGGCGGCGGCGGGCGAGGCCTTGGTCGCCGCGCTGGCCGAAGCGCCCGGCCCGGTGGTGCTGGTCAGCAACGAGGTCGGCTTCGGCATCGTCCCCGACAATGCGCTCGCCCGCCGGTTCCGCGATGCGCAAGGCTCGCTCAACCAGCGGCTGGCTCGGGTGTGCGACGCGACCGATCTGGTGGTAGCGGGGCTGTCCATGCGGCTTTCAGGAGAGAAATGATGCGAACCGACGCCGAACATGCCGAGCGCATGGCCAGGAAAAAGACTGCCCAGGACAGCAAGGTCGCCGCGCGCGACGCCGAAAAGGGCCTGATCATCATCCATACCGGCAAGGGCAAGGGCAAGACCACCGCCGCACTGGGCATGGTGATCCGCGCGGTCGGTCATGGGATGCGAGTCGGCATGGTCCAGTTCGTGAAGGGCGCGATGACGACCGGCGAGGCGGCGGTGCTGGCGCGTTTCCCCGAGGTCGACTTCCACGCGATGGGCGAGGGCTTCACCTGGAATACCCAGGACCGCACCCGCGACATCGCCACCGCGCGCACTACGTGGGAAGAGGTCAAGCGAATGATCGCCGACCCGTCCTACGACCTGATCGTCGCCGACGAACTGAACATCGTGTTGCGGTACGATTACCTGCCGGTGGACGAGGTGCTGGACATATTGGGCACCAAGGGCGCGATGACGCACGTCGTCATTACCGGGCGCAATGCGCCGGACGCGCTGATCGAGGCGGCGGACCTGGTGACGGACATGACGCAGGTGAAGCATCCCTTCCGCGAACAGGGCGTGAAGGCGCAGAGGGGGATCGAGTTTTAAGCCCCTCCTCCCGGCAGGGGGGAGGGGTTTGGGGTGGGGGCCCGGCCACGGGCGACGCAGCTCGGGGCCAGGCCCTCCCCCAACCCCTCCCGCCCGCGGGAGGGGAGAGGCTTGTTGCAAGGCGATAGGCATTAAGCCCCCCCTCCCGGAAGGGGGGGAGGGTTTGGGGTGGGGGCTAGGTCACGGGCGACACGGCCTGGGGCAATGCCCTCCCCCACCAAATCTCCACCCCGCCGCAACAGATACACGTCCATGATCCACCCATGGACCCGCCGCAGTTCCGCCCGGCGCGCCACGATCCGCTCCGCCACATCCGCCAGTCGCCCGGCCTCGATCGCTTCCTGCGCCATGCCCAGATACGCCCCCCACCAGATCGCCGCATCCGGTTGATCCAGCGTGGTGAACGCACAGCCCCCGTCGAGCATCACCGCCACACTGTCCGCGCCCTCGGGCCAGCCGCCCTCACGCAGGCGCCGCCCGGTCGTCACCATCACCGGCGCGCCCACCGCGTTGAACGGGATCGCGTGCGTGGCGCACAGCAGTTGCAGGCTGGTGATGCCCGGCACCACCGTCACCCGCTCGGCCGCAATCAGCCGCCGCGCGATGCGGATCGTGCTGTCGTAAAGCGACGGATCGCCCCAGACCAGCAACGCCACCCGCCCGCCGTCCGGCAGATGCTCCGCAATCTGCGCCGCCCAGCATTCGGCGATCGCGTCATGCCAGCGCTCGACGTTATCAAGATAATCCCCCTCGCCCGCTCGCACCGGCAGGTCGAACTCCACCACGCGCGTCGCCGCCCCCGCCAGCACCTGCGCGCAGATGTCGCGACGCAGGTCGATCAGCTCGGCCTTGTCCGCCTTGCGCGGCAGGAGGATCAGGTCGGCGGCGCGCATCACGGCTTCGGCGGCGCGGGTCAGGTGGTCGGGATTGCCTGTGCCGATGCCGATCAGGTCGAGATGGATCACAGATCCTCCATCAGCGGACCATAGAGGATCAGCGCCGCCTTGTCGGACACCCCCTCGGCCAGTTGCGCCGCCAGCGCGCCCACGGTCGAGCGGGTCAGCCGCTGGTCGGGGCAACCGACATGCTCGGCCATCAGCGCCGGAGTCTCGGGCGACAGGCCAGCCGCAACCAGCGCCTCGACCAAAGCCGGAAAGGTGCGCTTGGGCATGAACACCACAGTCGTCGCCGCCGCATCGGCCAGCGCCGCCATATTGCGGTCGGCGGGCAACGCGCCGGTCACGTCATGGCCGGTCACGAATTGCACCCGCCGCGCCTCGGAACGCCGGGTCAGCGGCAACCCCGCCGCCGCCGCCGCCGCGCTCGCCGTACTGACTCCGGGGACGATCTCGAAGGAGATGCCCGCCGCCTTCAGCGCCAGCATCTCTTCCTCCAGTCGCCCGAAGATGCCGGGATCGCCCGACTTCAACCGCACCACCCGCTTGCCGCTGAGCGCATGATCGACCAGCAGCCGGTCGATCTCGCCCTGTTTCGGCGAAGCGCGGCCCGCCCGCTTGCCGACCGCGATCAGCTCGGCACCCGCGCGGGCATGGGCCAGCATCGGCCCGGCGGCCAAGTCGTCGAACAGCACGACGTCCGCCTCGGCCAGACAGCGCACCGCTTTCAGCGTCAGCAGTTCAGGATCACCTGGCCCCGCGCCGACGAGGGATACGAACCCCTTCACCACCAGCGCGCCACCAGATGGAAAAAGGTGCCCGTCACCTGCCCCCGCCGCGACCCAGTCTCGGGCACCGCCTCGCCTTGCGCATCCACGACATGGGCGAGCGGCGCGTCGGGCTGTTCGAGCACGGTCGAATAATGAAACTCATGCCCGCCCAGCACCGCGCCCTCGGGCATCCCCGCCACGTCGCCAAGCAACGTCGCGCGGCGATAGCCCAGATGCATCCTGCGCTTGGCATAGCTGGTGACGAGGCCGAGCAGCCCGGCCATGCGGTGGCTCACCCCCGCCGCGTCGACCAGCGCCTCGCCTAGCGCCATATAGCCGCCGCACTCGCCATGGATCGGCTTCGTCACGGCATGGGCGGCGAGCCCGGCCTGGAACGTCTCCGCCGCGGCCAGTCGCCCGGCATGGAGCTCGGGATAGCCGCCGGGCAGCCAGACCAGATCGGCCGACGCATCCGGCGCTTCGTCGGCGAGCGGCGAAAAGGGCAGGATTTCCGCCCCTCCGGCCCGCCAGCCCTCCAGCATATGCGGATAGACGAAGGAAAAGGCCGCATCCTGCGCCAAAGCGATCCGCTGCGCCGGAGGTGGCGGGAGCGTGCCGGGCGTGGTAACGCCGGGCCCAGCATAGGCCGCCGCGCGCACCGCCTCCAGATCGACATGCGCCGCCAGGAACGTGGCATAGTCGCCGATCAGCCGGTCGAGTTCGGGATGCTCGACCGCCTGCACCAGCCCCAGATGCCGCTCGGGCAGGACCAGGTCGCCGCGCCGGGGCAGCGCGCCGAAGACCGGCAGGCCAATCTCCTCGAACCCGAGCTTGGCCAGCCGCTCATGGCGCGGGCTTGCCACGCGGTTGAGGATCACCCCCGCCACGCGCAATTCGGGGTCGTAGCGCGCGAAACCCAGCGCGGTCGCCGCCGCCGACTGGGCCTGGCCCGACACGTCGATGACCAGCACGACGGGCCAGCCCATGCGCTTGGCCGTCTCCGCGCTGCTCCCCATGCCGGTCGCGCCGGGTTTCGCCACGCCGTCGAACAGGCCCATCGAGCCTTCCGCCAGCACCAGTTCGGCATCCGCCCCGCGCTGGCCCAGCGTATCCAGCAACGCGGGGGGCATCGCCCAGCCGTCCAGGTTGAACGACGCACGCCCACTCGCCGCGCGGTGAAAGGCCGGGTCGATATAATCGGGGCCGCTCTTGAACGGCTGCACGCTCAGCCCCGCATCGCGAAACGCGCGCAGCAGGCCCAGCATCACCGTCGTCTTGCCGGTGCCCGAGGCGGGCGCGGCGATCATCAGGCCCGGAATCATGAGAGAGTGTTTCCCGGACGATAGCGGCGGTCATAGCCCTCCGCGTACAAACGGCTTTCGGCAAAATCGCTCGGGGCCAGGACGCGGCCGACCAGGATCAGTGCCGTGCGCTCCGGGCCATCGGCGGCGGCGTCCTCGATGGTGGCCAGCGTCGCGCGGACGATCCGCTGTTCGGGCCAACTCGCGCGCCAGACGATCGCGACCGGGCAGTCGGCCCCGTAATGCGGAGTCAGGTCGGCGACGACCCTGGCCAGATTGTGGATCGACAGATGGATGGCCAGCGTCGCGCCGGTCGCGGCGAAGGCACTGAGCGACTCTCCCTCGGGCATGGCGCTCGCACGGCCGGGGGTGCGGGTGAGGATCACCGACTGGGCGATGCCGGGCAGGGTCAGCTCGCTCTCCAGCACCGCCGCCGCCGCCGCGAAGGACGGCACGCCGGGCGTCACCGAGACGGGGATACCCAGTTCGCGCAACCGCCGCACCTGTTCGCCCATCGCCGACCAGACCGAAAGGTCGCCCGAATGGAGCCGGGCGACGTCCTGTCCCTTGGTGTGCGCGTCCGCGATTTCGACGATGATCTCGTCGAGCGTCATCGGTGCGGTGTTCACAATCCTGGCATCGGGCGGGCAATGCGCCAGCACCGCCTCGGGCACCAGCGATCCGGCATAGAGGCACACCGGACAGGCCGCGATCAGGTCGCGCCCGCGCAAGGTGAGCAGGTCGGGGGCACCGGGTCCGGCGCCGATGAAATGGACGGTCATGATTCAAGTCCCTGGGCGATGGCGCAGGTCGCCATGCGGTCGGAGGAAATCTGGCGGGTAACGACGATCCGCGCGCCGGGACCGGCGGCGGCGAGCGCCACCGCTTCGGCGACGCTGCCCACGCCGCGATGGGTGATGCTGGGGTCGGAGCGGGTCGGGGTGGCGATGCCGGTCAGCGCGGCAGGGGGAATGGCGGAGACGGGCAGCCCCTCGCCTTGCGCAAACCCGGCGATCAGCGCGGCGCGGTCCCCCGGCACCGCGAGGCCATCGGGCCGGACGCCGGTCGCGGCCAGCGCGTCGCGCAAGGACTCGGGTGTCGCCCCGGCCCGGCATCCGAAACCGGCGATCACCATGCGACCCGCCATTGCACGATGGGGTAACTCGCCTTCCACCCGCGCCTGGTGCCGAGCGGCCGCGCGTTCGCCAGTTCGATGCGCAACAATTCGCCGCCAAAGCGCGACTGGCACTGGGCAAGCAAGGCTTCGGTCTCCAGCGTCACGCCATGCGCGACCAATCGGCAATGCGGCAGCGTGCGCAGGACATCGACCAACTGCGGCGACAGCCCACCGCCGACGAACACCGCGTCCGGGTGCGGCCGGTCGGCGAGGCTCGCGACCGCATCGCCTTCGACCAGGGCCAGCCGCTCGATACCCAGCCGCGCGGCATTGGCGGCGGCGCGGGCGAGCCGGACGGGGTCGCGCTCGAAGCCGACCGCACGCGTGGTGGCGTCGCTCAGCAGCCATTCGATCGCGACCGATCCCGAACCCGTGCCGATGTCCCACAGCAACTCGCCCGGTCGCGGAGTCAGTGCCGACAGCGCCAGCGCGCGGACGGGACGCTTGGTGATCTGTCCGTTATGGTCGAACCAGTCGTCGTCCAGGCCACTCGCGCGGGGCAGCACGCGCCCCTCTCCGGCAGGCTCGATCGCGACCGCCACGGGATGCGCGATATCGGTCCAGTCGAGCGCGTTCGCCGTCCCCCGCCGCACCCGCTCGCGCGGGCCGCCCAGCGCCTCCAGCACGGTCAGCGCGCTATCCCCAAAGCCCTGCTCGGTCAGCCACGCGGCCAGCCCCGTCACCGAGGCACCGTCACGCATCAGCGCCAGCATCCGCCGCCCCGGCACGAGATGCGGACGCAGCGTCTCGACCGGGCGCGCATGGAGGCCGATGCTGTGGATCGTCTCGACCGGCCAGCCCAGCCGGGCCGCCGCCAGCGACAGGGTCGAGGGCATTGGATACGCCACCCACTCGCCCGGCTCCATCGCCCGCGTCACGACCGATCCCGCCCCGAACCAGAAGGGATCGCCCGAGGCGAGCATCACCACCCGCTCGCCCTTTCGTTCGAGCAGCATGGGCACGCCATCGGCAAAGGGCACCGGCCAGACGATCCGCTCGGCGCGGCCCGTGTCGGGCAGCAGCGACAGGTGACGGGGCGCGCCCATCACGCTATCGGCGGCCTGGATCGCGGCGCGCGCGGGGGCGGTCAGGCCGTCCCAGCCATCCTCGCCGATGCCCACGATCGTCAGCCAGGGTCCGGAGTCAGCCATGCGCCATATCCTTCTGCTCGGCGGCACGACCGAGGCGAGCGCCCTGGCCACCGCGCTGGCGACGCGCGGCGAACGCGCGGTGCTGAGCTATGCGGGCCGCACCGAGGCTCCGCGCGCGCAGGCAATCCCGACGCGGGTGGGTGGCTTTGGCGGTATCGAGGGGCTGGCCGAACATCTGCGGCGGGAGGGCATAACCCATCTGATAGACGCCACCCATCCCTTCGCCGCACGGATCAGCGCCAATGCCATCGCGGCGGCGGAGCTGACGGGAGTGCCGCTTCTCGGGCTCACCCGCCCGGCCTGGGAGGCGGGACCCGGCGACCGATGGATTCGCGTCGCCGATACGGCGGCGGCGGTCGCCGCGCTGGGCAGCGAACCAACACGCGTCTTCCTGGCGCTCGGCCGCCAGACCATCGGCGACTTCGCCGATGCTGAGCAACATTTCTATCTGCTGCGCTTCGTCGACGCGGCCCAGCCGCCCGCCCTGCCGCATCGTCATCTGGTGGTGGATCGCGGTCCCTTCACGCTGGCGGGCGAACTGGCCCTGCTGCGCGAGCACCGAATCCGGGTGATCGTGGCGAAGAATGCGGGCGGCTCGGGCGCGCGGGCCAAGCTGGACGCGGCGCGCGAATTGGGGCTGCCGGTCGTGATGATCGACCGGCCGCTTATCCCCGCCCGGTCGCAGGTGCACAGCGTCGTCGGGGTACTCGACTGGCTGGATCACGGCGTGGTCCGCGGCGTGTAGAGGATCGGACGTCCGGCGTGCGGGATCATTCGCGTGCGGCTTGACCCGATGACGACGACAGTGCGCATATCGGCCATCTCGCCCTTTGCTTCGGTCAAGGGCACGATGCGCAGATGCTCCTCCGGCGTGGACACGGCGCGCGCGAACAGCACGGGGCGCTCGTCGCCGCACACCTCGCGCAGCAAGGCGAAGGCCGCGTCCAGCGCATCGGGCCGCGCCTTCGACCGGGGATTGTAGAGGGCGATGGCGAAATCCGCCTCCGCCGCCAACGCCAGCCGCCGCTCGATCAGCGCCTGCGGCTTCAAATTATCCGACAGGTTGATCGCGCAGAAATCATGGCCCAGCGGCGCGCCCGCCCGTGCGCTCGCCGCCAGCATCGCGGTGATGCCGGGCAGGACGCGAATGTCGAGGTCGTGCCAGCGCTCGGGGTCTTCCTCCACCCGCTCGAAGATCGCCGCCGCCATCGCGAACACGCCCGGATCGCCCGAGGACACGACAACCACCCGCGCGCCTGCCTCCGCCATCTCCAGCCCATGCAGCGCCCGGTCGCGCTCGACCCGGTTATCGCTGGCATGGCGGGTCAGGCCCGGCCGCTCGGGCACCCGCGCGACATAGGGAATATAACCGACCACATCGGTCGCCTCGGCCAGTGCCGCCGACACCTCGGGCGTGACCATGTCCTCTGCCCCCGGCCCCAGCCCCACCACGATCAGCCAGCCGCTCACGGCCGCCGCCCCTGCCCATGGATCAGCGCGATCGAGAAATAGGGCGCGGGCGCATCCTCGACCTCGGCCAGGCGGCGGACGCGTTCCCCGGCCTGCGCGGCGTGCTCGACCAGCCACGCCTGCTTCGTCCGCCCCGCCGCCGCGATGGCGCGACGCAGCTTGGGTAGATGGCGGCCGATCTTCATCACGACCAGCGCGTCGGTCTCGGCGATGCGGCGGGTCAGTTCCGCCTCTGGCAAAGTCGCCACCGCGACGGTCAGCACATCGTCGCCCCAGGTGATCGGCGCACCGCTGGCGGTCCAGGCGCCCGACATGCCGGTGATCCCCGGCACGACCGCGACGGGGGCATGGTCCTTCAACCGGCTGTGCAGGTGCATGAACGAGCCGTAGAAGAACGGATCGCCCTCGCACAGCACGACCACGTCCTCACCGCTCTGCACCAGCGTCAGGATATGCGCGGTGCATTCCGCATAGAAGGCCGACAGGCATTCGTTGTAGCGCGGGTCGGTGAACAGGATCTCGGTCGTGACCGGATAGTCCATGGGATATTCGACCACGTCGCCCCGCAGCATCCCGTCGACGATGGTGCGCGCATGGCCGCGCCGCCCGGCTTTTCGGAAATAGGCGACGTACCGCGCGCCCCGCACCAGCCGGTCAGCACGGACGCTCATCAGGTCCGCCGCGCCTGGGCCCAGACCGACGCCGTGAACGGTCCCCGTCATTCGGCGCGGCTCGCCAGCGCGTTGATCGCGGCCACGGTGATCGCGCTGCCGCCGGGCCGCCCCTTCACGATGGAGCAGGGGACGGGCTGGGCGTCCCACAGCGCGTCCTTCGACTCCATCGCGCCGACAAAGCCGACCGGACAACCGATGATCGCCGCCGGGCGCGGGCAGTCTGGGTCTTCGAGCATGGTCAGCAGATGGAACAGCGCGGTGGGTGCATTGCCGATCGCCACCAGCGCCCCCGCCAGATGCGGCCGCCACAACTCCAGCGCGGCGGCCGAGCGGGTCGTACCCATCTCCTTGGCCAGCGCAGGCACGGCGGAATCGCGGAGCGTACAGATGACCGGATTATCGGCGGGCAGGCGCGCGCGCGTCACCCCCTCGCTGACCATATGCGCATCGCACAGGATCGCCGCGCCGTTCGCCAGCGCCTGCCGCCCCGCCAGCGCGAAACCTGGCGAGAAGTGGATCGACGGCGCCAGCTCGACCAGCCCGGCGGCATGAATCATGCGGACCGCGACCGGCTCTTCCTCCTGGTCGAAGCGGGCCAGTTCCGCCTCGGCGCGGATGATGGCGAAGGACTGGCGATAGATCGCCGCGCCATCGGTTTCGTAAGTGTACGGCATCAACAGGCTCCGAGAAGCGCGACCGCCCGCTCGGGCGTCAATCCGGTGTGAAGGGGCGAGGCCCCGGCACGGGCGTTACGGGCCAGATCGAAAGCCCCCTCCCGCCCGGTCAGCACCCAGTCCGCCGCCCGTGCCCGCGCACAGCCCTTCGCGCAACCCGATATGTGCAGGCGGCCCTTCACCAGCGGGGCGAGGCGGGCGGCGAGATCGCGGGTGGCGACGCTGGCCTGCGGACAGGCGGGCGCGCCGACACAGGCATCGACATGGAGGATGGGAATGTCTTCGAGGGTCATGCCCATGGTTGGTGTGGGGGCGACATCCTCGACCAGCAGCATCCGCCACGGGGTCAGGCGGAGGGGGGCGCCCTGGTCCGCCAAGGCTCGCGCGTCGATGCGACCAAAGGGCAAACCATAGACCGCCCCCAGCGGATGCGCACCCGGTCGCAGCGATGCCGAGGCCGGGGCGGGCGAAACGTCACCCGCCGCCCATTCGGGCAGCGGCGCGCCGTGACGCGCCATCCTGCGAGCACCACTCTCGGCAAACCAGTTTGCCAGTCGGATCAGCGCGTCGACGGCACCCTCGCGCGCGACGGCCATGCCGGTCGCCCGCCCATCGGCCCGCAGCAGCAAGCCGCCGTCCGTTGCCCGCTCGATCCGGAAATCGCCCGGTGCGTCGGTCAGGATCGGAGCCCCGCCCGCATCGACCACAAATCCGACCTTGCCCGGCAGCTCGCGCAATTCGGCCAGCCGCGCGCGAAGTTCGGCCGCGATGGCATGGCTGTCGTCGCCATCCCGCCATTCGGGCTGGACGATGATCGCACCCCGCCCCTCCCGCACCGGATCGGAATCGACCAGCCCCAGCGCCTGCAAATCGGCGAGCAACTCGGGCCAACTCGTCTCCGTCGCGCCGCGAAGCTGCAGGTTCGCACGGCTTGTCAGGTCGATCTGGCCATTGCCATGCCGAATTGCCGCCGCACACAGCCCCTCCGCCTGCGCCGACGTCAGCCGTCCCAGCGGCGGGCGGACGCGCACCAGCAGCCCATCCCCCGCCATCATCGGTCGCCACGCATCGGGGCACCAGCCCTTGACCTCGAAGCCGCTCATGCCGCGCCGTCCAGCATCGCCAACACCGAGTTGCGCCGCGTCCGCCACAGCCCTGCCTGGTAAAGCGCGGCGAACCGCGCCTCCATCGCCGCCAGCGCCGCCGGGTTCACCTGCGCCATGAACGCGCGCACCGCGTCCTGCGCCAGCGTCGCATCCCAATACAGGTCGATCAGCGCGGCGGGCACCGCGTCCGCCAGATGCGCGAAACTGCCCAGATGATCGAGCGTCGCCGCGATCTCCGCCGCGCCCCGGAAGCCATGCGCCATCATCCCCGCCACCCAGCGCGGGTTGGCGGCGCGGGCGTGGACGGTACGCGCGATCTCCTCGGCCAGTGTTCGCGCCTTCGGGTTGGCGGGATCGCGCGTATCGAGATGATAGAGCGAGGCCGCCCCCTCCCCCAACGCCGCCCGCGCCGCCGCGAACCCCGCCTGATGCGCGGCATAATCGGCGGCGAGCAGCAGGTCGCTCTCGGGCAGGTCGTGGAGGTGGACGAACGCCTGCGCTTCCGCCACCCGCGCCGCGATTCCGGCCGCATCGCGCCGGTCGCCATCGTCGAGCGCGGTCGCCGAAGCGGCGAGCCAGCTCTGCCCCGCCTCGATCCGCGCCGCCTCGTCATAACCCGCATTGGGGTTCAGCCCGATGCCATAGCGCCCCGGCGCGGGGCCATAGACGCGCGGGCCAGCCTGGCCGACATAGGGGTTCCACTCCGCCGCTTCGTCGCGTGCGGCCAGCGCCCGCACCGCCTGCCCGAACAGCGCGACCAGATGCGGAAAGGCATCGCGGAACAGCCCCGACACGCGCAACGTCACGTCCACGCGCGGCCGGTCGAAGCGCATCAGCGGCATCACCTCGAACCCCGTCACCCGTTCGGAACGATGGTCCCAGACCGGCTCGACCCCGATCAGGTGCAGCGCCATGGCGAACTCCTCGCCCGCCGTGCGCATCGTCGCCGAACCCCAGAGATCGACGATCAGGGTGCGCAGGTGATCGCCCTCGTCCTGCATGTGGCGGCGGACCAGTTCCTCGGCGAGCTTGACGCCTTGCGCCTGCGCCGCGCGGCTCGGCACCGCGCGCGGGTCGATGGCGTAGAGATTGCGCCCCGTCGGCAGCACATCGGCGCGGCCCCGGTACGGCGATCCCGAAGGCCCCGCGGCGACGCGCTTGCCGTCCAATCCAGCGAGCAGCCCGGCCCGCTCCGCCGCGCCCTGTTCGCCGCGCCCGAAAATATGGAGCCCCTCGCCGAACTGGCTGTCCTTCACGTCGCACACGAACGCGTCGATCCGGGTGAGCGGATCCTCCGCCCCCGCCAGCCCCAGCGTCTCACCTAGGCCGACGCTCTCCGCCTCCTCGGCGATGCTGGCGCGGAGCCGGTCGCGGCGCGCGGGGTCGAGGCCATCGGCATTGGCATATTCGTCGAGCAGCGCTTCCAGCCGCCCGAGCCCCGCGCCCGTTCCCGCCTGGACCAAGGCCGGGGGGACATGGCCTATCGTCACCGCACCCAGACGCCGCTTCGCCTGCGCCGCCTCGCCCGGATCGTTGACGATGAAGGGATAGAGGACCGGCCAGTCCTTGGTCAGCGCCTCGGGCCAGCAAGCGTCGGACAACGCGACGGCCTTGCCGGGCAGCCACTCCAGCGTGCCATGCGCGCCGACATGGACCAGCGCGTCGATGCCTTGCGCGCGGAGCCAGAGATAGAAGGCAACGTAACCGTGACGCGGGCAGCGCGAGAGGTCGTGATAATCGTCGGCCCGCGCGCTCCGCCGCCCGCGTTCGGGCTGGAGGGCGACAATGGCCTTGCCGAGCGTGACGGCAGGGAAGTGGAAGGCGTCGCCCTCGACCAGCGGATCGTCCTCGATCGCACCCCAGCTTTCCAACAGGTCCGCACGCAAGGGTTCGGGCAAAGTGGCGAGTGCTTCGCGATACGCCGCAACCGGCCAGGCCATCCGGTCGGCAAGCAGTGCCTTCGGGAGGTCCGCGCGTCCATGCACATCGTAACCGGCCTTATGCAGGTCGGCGAGGATCGCACCCGTCGAGGCAAAGCCGTCCAGCCCCACCGCGTGCGCGGCCTGCCAGTCCTTGCCGGGATAGGTGGACAGCAGGACCGCCAGCCGCCGCTCCGCCGCAGGAGTGGCCGACAGTTTCGCCCAGCCCGCCACCTTGTCCGCCACCGCCGCGATGCGGGTGGGCTCGGCGCGGTGGAGGCGCAGGGCGATATCGAAATCGGGATCGCGTTCACCGGGCTGCTTGAAGCTGACCACGCCTGCGAAAAGGCGTCCGTCGATCTCAGGCAGGACGACATGCATCGCCAGATCGGCGGGCGACAGGCCGCGGGTCGAGCCTTCCCAGCCCTGCCGGTCGCTGGTGGCGAGCGCGACCTGGAACACCGGTACGCCTGCGCCGTCGAGCGGGGTGGTATCGTCCTCACCCCGCGCGGAGAAGGCGGTCGCGTTGATGATCGCGGCGGGGGCGAGGGCGGCGACCCAGCGGGCGATCCAGGAGGCTGCGCCCTCGGCCTTTAAAGAGGGGACGAAGATTGCGACGGGGTCGAATCCGCGCTTGGTCAGGGCGGCGTGGAGGGCGGCGATGGGCTCCAGATCGGCGGCGGCGAAATAGGCGCGGTAGAAGGTCAGGAGGATGCGGGGGCGGTCTTGGTGCAACAGGGCGGTGGCGGGGCACGCGATGCCCTCTGGGGACCAGGCGCCTACGGGGGCGATAAGCGGCGACGTCGCTTGGGGCGAGAGCCCTCCCCCATCCCCTCCCGCCTTCGGGAGGGGCGTGCTTGGGGAAGCCGCTAGCACTTCTCGGGATGGATTGCTCGCGTCATGGGCCAGAAGTGCACTTCCAAACCCCACGTATTCCGCATCACGATAGCCCCTCCCGCAGGCGGGAGGGGTTGGGCAGGGCAAGGCCCCAAGCGATGCAGCCTCGGCAAGCTCCCCCAAAACCAAACCCGCCGCCTGCGCTCCGCCCGCATCGCATAGCGAAGTCAACCGCCGCACCACCGCCTCATCCACGGTGGACACCGCCATCAGCCGCCGGTCCTCGCGCCCATCCGCCGCGAGCACGACGAGCGCGATCCCCCGCTCGCGCGCCAGCCGCTCGACCTCGCGCAGGCCATAGTCCCAGTATGCCGCCCCGCCGATCAACCGGATCAGGATCGCCTTCGCATGAACCAAGGTCTGCTCGACATAGGTGTCGACCGACAGCGGATGGACCAAGGCCGCCAGATTGGCGAGCCGCAGCGACCAGGGAAATCCGCCCGCCCGCCAGCCCGCCGCAAAGGCGCTCAGGTCGCTGTCGGAGAAGGACAGGACGACCACGTCACCGGGGCGCTGCCCCAGATCCTGTGGAACCGCCTGTTCCTCCAGCCCATGGCTCTCGCGAAAGACGAGATGCACTGGTCTTAGCCCTTCAGCACGGCCTCGATCGCGGCGCGGTCGATCCGGTCATGCTCGGCGATGACGACCAGTTGGGTGCCGCGCGGCTCGCCCGCCCCCCAGGGGCGGTCGTAAGTCGTGCGGACCCGGCGGCCGACCGCCTGGACCAGCAGCCGCATCGGCTTGCCCGCGACGGCGGCATAGCCCTTCACGCGCAGGATATCCTGCTGCTCGGCCAGCGTCACGATGCGCGCGGCGATGAGCTCGGGGCTCTCGACTTCGCCCAGCATCACCGAGATGCTGTCAAAATCGTCATGCTCATGATCGTCCGCCCCGTCATGGTGAGAAGGACGCGCGGCGATGTCGTCCTCGGCGGCGGCTTCCAAGCCCAGCACGATCTCGGCGGAGACGATGCCGTCGACCGCCTCGACCATCGGCAGCGGGCGCGGGGCTTCGGCGGCGATGATCGCGCGCGCCTTGGCGACACCCTCGGGCCCGGCGAGGTCGGCCTTGGTCAGCAGGACGATATCGGCACAGGCCAGCTGGTCCTCGAACACCTCCGACAGCGGGGTTTCATGGTCGAGGCTGGGGTCGGCGGCGCGCTGCGCCTCGACCGCGTCGAGATCGGGGGCGAAGCGGCCCGCCGCGACGGCCTCCGCATCGGCAAGCGCGACCACGCCGTCGACCGTGATGCGCGAGCGGATGGCGGGCCAGTCGAACGCCTTCAACAGCGGCTTGGGCAGTGCCAGCCCCGAGGTTTCGATCAGGATGTGATCGGGGCGCGGCTCCATCGCGAGCAGCTTTTCGACCGTCGGGATGAAGTCGTCGGCCACGGTGCAGCAGATGCAGCCATTGGCCAACTCGACGATATTCTCCGCCGGGCAGTCGGGAATCGCGCAGGACTGGAGGATGTCGCCATCGACGCCCAGCGTGCCGAATTCGTTGACGACCACCGCCAGGCGACGACCGCCCGCGTTGCGGATCAGATGGCTGATGAGGGTCGTTTTCCCCGCGCCCAGAAAGCCGGTGACGATGGTGACGGGGACCTTGGAGAGGTCACGCATGATGTTTCTCCGACGCGCCGGACGAGCGAGCACGGACGCGGGACCGATCGCCGTAGCGGTGACGAACGGGCGCTGTCGAATGCGTCCGTCCCGCTGACCGGCGACCGATGCGGCCCCGGCCGCATGGCTTCGTCGCTCCCCGACGGAGAACCGTGCCCCGACCACCCCCTGGGTCCAGGCAAGAGCGACCATGACGCCGGCAGGTCTCCTGGCTCGCGGGTCAAAGCGAAGGGATGCGCCTTCCCGGATCACTCCAGTGGCCGTGCCTCGAATGGGGCACCAGCATCGCTCGCTCACCGCTTACAGTTGCAGGGACAGCCGGGGATTTTCACCCCATTCCCGTTTGAAGCCCTTGCGGGCACCGGCGCGATCTTCGGGGATTTTCGGCCCCGATGCGGAGCATTTATCCCGCCGCGCCGGGCTTGGCAATTCGCGCCTCCATCGCCGCGAACCCGCGCCAGCGATAGAGCAGGAAACTCGCCCCCCAGCAGAGGACGAACAGCCCGACGATCGCGAAGCCCAGTATGTTGAAATGCTCGGACAATGCCCCCGCATAACGGAACGGCCCCGCCGTCCAGCCGAACCGATCGGCCAGCAAGGCGGTCGCCTGGATGCCGCCGATCACCAGCGCGACCAGCGCGGACACCAAGGTGATCGTCATGTTATAGTAGAGCTTGCGCAAGGGGTGGACGAACGCCCACTCATAGGCGCCGAGCATCACCAGCCCGTCGGCGGTGTCGATCAACGCCATGCCGACCGCGAACAGCACCGGGAAGACCAGGATCGTCGCCAGCGACACGCCGTCCGCCGCGTGCGAACCCGACAAGCCGAGAATCGCCACCTCGGTGGCGGTGTCGAAGCCCAGCCCGAACAGGAAGCCCAGCGGCGCCATATGCCAGCTCCGCCGGATCAGCCGGAACAGCGGGCGGAACAACCGCGACAAGGGCCCCTGCCCCGAAAACAGCATGTCGGCGTCCGCCTCGGCCATCGGCTCGCCGCGCGCGACGCGGCGGAACCGGGCCCAGACATCGCGCAGGATGACCAGGTTCATGATCGCGATGGCGAACAGGAAGCTGGCCGAGACGATGGTGGCGATGGTCCCGCCGCTCTGCCCGAAGGCCTCGAAGTCGGACAGGGTGCTGGCGGCGAGCGCGACCGTGGTCGCCGCGATCAGGACGATGGCGGAATGGCCGATCGCGAACCACAGGCCGACCGCGATGGGCCGCTGGCCGTCCTGCATCAGCTTGCGGGTGACATTGTCGATGGCGGCGATGTGGTCGGCATCGACCGCATGACGCAGCCCCAGGCTATAGGCGAGCAATGCTGTGCCAAGCATCAGGCTGTTGCCCGCAAATACGCTCAACGCCCAGCCCCAGACGGCGATATTGATGACGACCAGCGCGCCCATCAACCAGGTGACGCGGCGCTTCAGCGAGGGTCGGACGGAAACTTCGGACATGGGTGGATTTCTTCCCCCGAGCGCCATGGCGACACGGGCCGAGCGTTCCGGCCTCAGGCGGACGCACGCCCGGACCGGATTTCGATTCGCATCGGCCATGGAACGTCGCTCGCATGATACAATATATCTTCGCCATGACCATCCCCTGGATCGCGGCAAGAGCGACTCGCATCGGCAGGTCTCCTGGCTCGCGGGTCGAAGCGTCGGCGATGCAGCCTTCCCGGATGACTCCAGTGGCCGTGCCTCTGATGGGCACCAGCGTCGCACGCTCACCGCTTACAGTTGCAGGGACAGCCGGGGATTTGCACCCCGTTCCCGTTTTCAGCCCGAAAGGGCACCGTTGCGATTGACCGGCCACCGGGCTGAAAGCCCAGACCGGTCGGCACGGGGATAGTCTGCGGCGGATGGAGGCGCAAACCGCTTTATCGTCATGGGCATGGGGCCTAATCCTGGCGCCATGGTGGATATGAGACGATTGCGCCGCCGGGGGCGCCGCTGGGCACCGGCGGCGGCTTGCCTGGTGGCGGCCTGTTCGGGCGGGAATTACCGACCGGTCAGCGATACGCCGGTCAGGATCGGAAGGCCCTATACGGTGCGCGGCACCACCTATGTCCCCGCCGAGGACGCGACCTACGACATGCTCGGCTATGCCAGCTGGTATGGCAATGAGTCGGGCAAGCGCACCGCGAACGGCGAACGATTCCGCCCCGGCTGGGCGACGGCGGCACACACCACCCTGCCGCTGCCCAGCTATGTCGAGGTGACGGCGCTGGATACCGGACGGCGGATCATCGTCCGGGTCAACGATCGCGGGCCGTTTGCCGGATCGTCACGGATCATCGACCTGTCGCGCGGGGCCGCCGAGCAACTCGGCCTGCGCGCGGTCGGCAAGGCGGCGGTGCGGGTGCGGCGGGTGGAGCCGGACGAAAAGGATCGCGAACGCCTGCGCCACGGCAAGGCGGCACGGCCCCTGCCGCCGGTATCCGATGCGGTGCGGGCGAACCTGCTGTCGCAGGTCACGGCGGCGGGAATGACGGGGCGGTAGGAACGGCGGGTTTCGCCCGAACCCGGACGCTCAGGCGGGCAATCCGTCTTCCCGAAAGCAGCCATTTGATCGGCCCATTCATTCCCGTTTCCCCATCCTCGAAGGCCAATTTTGGGAAAGAGCAATCGGGAACAGATTTTGGGAAAGCCGATACTCCGGACGCCTTTCGGCGCGGTCGGCCGGGTCGCTTTTCTGCTACGGGTTCCCAATCGGGAAGGATCGTATTCGGCCGAGGTGCGGGCTAGGCATGGATGATGTCCTGTTCTGATGTCACACCCCGCGGAGGGCCGTTTGTCCTCACAGAGCACGATGCCGGCGAAGTTCTTGACCTGTATGCTCGGTGTATCGACTACTTCATGTTGCAGGACGGAGAGCCGGCGACGCTGGCAGATGCGATCGAGCTGTTCCGGGATGTTCCCGAGGAAAAGACTGCGGTCGATCAGATCGTAATGGGCTGGCGCGGCCAGAAAGGGCTTATGGCGGTGGTCGCCATTCTACGCGACTACCCAAGCGATGGCGTCTGGTATCTCGGCTTCATGATCGTTGATGCAGCCGCCAGAGGAAAAGGCATCGGCCGGTCGATCTATGACGCGATCGAGCGATGCGCAGTGGATCGCGGGGCACAGGAAATACGCCTCGCCGTGCTTGAGGTGAACGGGGCAGCGGAGAAGTTCTGGCGGTCGCTGGGTTACAAAGAGCTTCGGCGGGTCGGTCCTGACACGTTCAAGGCGCGAAGCCACTATCGCGTTGAGCTATGCCGGCCGTTAGGCGGCAATTTGCCAGCGTAGCCCGCTTCGTGGGGTGGCAATCGTCATTCCCGCTTCACCATCGTTTGTGGGAATGCCTATGGCGGCGCGTCAGATGGGTTTGGACGCCTCGTAGTAGTTGTTGCCGCCTTCGTCGGATCGGCAGCCGTCCAGCCGCAGCCCCACGCTGGTAAGATGCGAGGCATATGCGTCCGCCCCCAGCGACATTGATGCACGGCCCGTTAGCGTATCATTCCAACGGCAGACCTCGCGTGGGGCGCTGAACAGAAATCGTCCGCTGGGTTCCAGCACATTAGCGACGCTAGTGAGAAGCCTTCGCTGGTCCTCTTCACTAAGCAGGAAGATAAGCCCGATCGAGACTACCCCGACGAAGTTTCTGTCGAAGAAGGAGCTGTCCTGAGCCGGTTCGCAGACAGCGGGCATGCCGGGAAGGTTTAGCCGGTATGCCGAGATCAGCGAAGGCGATGCATCGACACCCCATACTGAAAAACCGTCGTTCACCAGTGATTGGGCGATTGGCACGCCGGAGCCGCACCCAACGTCCAAAATTGCAGCTGACCGGGGCAGGTGGTCTTTTGCCCACGATCGAACCAACGCCGCGCCGATCTGCGAGCGAATGGCCATAAACTGATCGGAGACTGCCTCCCAGCCAGCGGAATGGTCCGTCGTCATCCGTTACCTCGCGATGGTCGCTCTTCTAGCAGGCCAAAGAATGGCATGCATGATTCCTAATTCACCATCGTTTTTGGGAAGGGGAGGATGGCATAGCGTCGGCTAGGGGGGGCGGAATCTCCATAAGCGGAATGTCCGCTTCCCACCCAATAGCCGAGCTCAGCGGCACGCAGCAAAGGCACCGCGCCCAAAACGAAAAAAGCGGGCTTTCGCCCGCTTCATCGTCATCCACCGATGTCCGTAGAAGATTGGTCGGGGCGACAGGATTCGAACCTGCGACCCCCACACCCCCAGTGTGATGCGCTACCAGGCTGCGCTACGCCCCGACCGAGCGGCGGCCTCTAGGCGGGTTTTATCCGGGATGCAAGCCTTGATGTTGCGATAGTCGCGACACCACATCCGCCTCTCCATTGCGCCTGTCCGCCTGCGATGGTAGCGGGCAGGCTATCCGACATGGGGGCTTGTCGATCGTCATCGGTCGGCACGTACCCGTGCCCATTCAGCATAGACGGGTCCGAATGTTCATTCCCTTCACCGCCCCAGTCGCCGTGATGGCAGCCGCCTCCGGCGCCGCCGCATCGAGCGGAGCCGCCTCGTTCCTCAGCCTCGCGCCGCTGCTCCTCGTCTTCGTCGTCTTCTATTTCCTGATGATCCGCCCGCAGCAGCGCCGGATGAAGACGCTGCAGGCGTCGATCGAGGCGGTCAAGAAGGGCGATCAGGTCACCACGGCGGGCGGCATCGTCGGCAAGGTGACCCGGGTCGAGGACCAGCTGGTCGAGGTCGAGATCGCGCCGAACGTCCGCGTCCGCGTGGTCAAGGCGACGCTGACCGACGTGATCGACCCCACCGCCAAGCCCGCGAACGACTGACCCCATGCTGGATTTCCCCCGCTGGAAGGTCGCTTCCATCGTCGCGCTGCTGGCGGCCCTGTGCCTGCTGGCGGTCCCGAGCTTCCTGCCTGAGAGCGTCACGAACAGCTGGGGGGCGATCCCGCATCCCCGCGTGAACAAGGGCCTCGATCTGGCGGGCGGCAGTTATCTGCTGCTGGAGGCGGACACCGGCGATCTGGCCAATACCCGGCTGGAGACGATGCGCGATCAGGTCGCGGCCGAAATGCGGCGCGGCAATCCGCGTATCGACATCGGCGATATCTCGGTGCGGGGCGGCCAGCTCAGCTTCATGCTGCGCGATCCCTCGCAGGTCGATGCGGCGCGCGAGCGGTTGCTGGCGATCACCGGCGGCGGGGCGGGCATGACCGGCCAGCGCGAATGGGACATCAACGTCGTCGACACCTCGCGCTTCGTCCTGAAGCCGACCCAGGCGGGCCTGACCCAGGCGGTCGATACCGCGATGAAGACCGCGACCGAGGTCGTCCGGCGGCGTATCGACGCGCTGGGCACCAAGGAACCGACGATCCTTCAGCAGGGCAGCAACCGCATCGTGGTGCAGGTGCCAGGCCTGCAGGATCCGCAACAGCTGAAAGACCTGATCGGCAAGACCGCCAAGCTGGAATTCAAGCTGGTCGACACCACCGCCAACCCGGTCGAGGTGGCCAAGGGCAATGCGCCCGCGGGCAGCCAGGTCCTGCCCTATCCGGGCAATCCGCTGGGCGCGCCGGTGATCGCGGTCAAGCGGCCGGTCATCATCTCGGGCGACCAGCTGATCGACGCGCAGCAGACCTTCGACCAGCAGACCAACGCGCCGCAGGTGGCGATCACCTTCGACGCGCAGGGCGGTCGCAAGTTCGCGCGGATCACGCAGGAAAATACCGGCAAGCCGTTCGCCATCATCCTGGACGGCCAGGTGCTTTCCGCCCCCAACATCAACGAGCCGATCCTGGGCGGTCGCGCCTCGATCAGCGGCAACTTCACCGTCGACAGCGCCAACCAGCTCGCGATCTCGCTGCGCTCTGGCAAGCTGCCGATCGACCTGAAGGTCGTCGAGGAACGCACCGTCGGCCCCGATCTGGGCGCCGATTCGATCCGCGCCGGTATCCTGGCCTCGGCGATCGCGGCGGTCGCCGTCATCGTCTTCATGACCGTCACCTATGGCCGGTTCGGCATCTATGCGAACATCGCGGTCGTCATCAACGTGCTGGTCATCCTGGCGGTCATGGCGATGCTGAACGCGACGCTGACCCTGCCGGGTATCGCGGGCTTCATCCTGACCATCGGCACCGCGGTCGACGCCAACGTGCTGATCAACGAGCGTATCCGTGAGGAACGCAGGCGCGGGCGAAGCGTCATCCAGTCGGTCGAGCTGGGCTATAAGGAAGCCAGCCGCACCATCTTCGAGGCGAACGTGACCCACGCCATTTCGGGCGTCATCATGCTCGTGCTGGGCTCGGGCCCGGTCAAGGGCTTCGCGGTCGTGCTGCTGATCGGCATCGTGACCAGCGTGTTCACCGCCGTTACCTTCACGCGGATGCTCGTGGCGCTGTGGTTGCGCCGCGAAAAGCCCAAGACCATCAATATTTGAGGCAGGAGAACAGATCATGCGCCTCCTGAAACTCGTCCCCGACAACACGAACATCGACTTTGTCCGCCTGCGCGGCTGGGCGTTCGGGCTGACGCTCGCGCTCACCCTGCTGGCGGTCGGCGTGACGTTCGCCAGGGGTCTCAATCTGGGCGTCGACTTTGTCGGCGGCCTGATGATCGAGGAGAAATTCCCCACCCCGCCCTCGGCCGACCGGGTGCGTTCGGTCATCGACGGGCTGGGCGTCGGCGAAGCCAATATCCAGACGGTCGGCGACGGCCGGACCATCAGCATCCGCCTGCCCGCCCCGGCCTCCAACGACGAAGGCGCGACCAACGCCGTCGTCCGCAAGGTCGAGACCGCGCTGGGCCAGCAATTCCCCGGCGCGACCTTCAGCCGTTACGACACGGTGTCGGGCAAGGTGTCGGGCGAGCTGATCAAGCATGGCGTGCTGGCGGTGGTGCTGGCGATCCTGGGCATCGGCCTGTTCGCCATCTTCCGCTTCGAATGGCAGTTCGGCGTGTCGACCATCGTCGCCATCGTCCACGACCTTCTCGTCACGCTGGGCTTCTTCGCGATCACCCAGTTCGAGCTGGACCTGACGATCATCGCGGCGTTCCTGACCATCATCGGCTATTCGATCAACGACAAGATCGTGATCGACGACCGTATCCGCGAGAATATGCGCCGCTATCGCAAGATGGACATGCGCGAGATCATCAACCTGTCGGTCAACGAGACGCTGCCGCGCACGGTCATGACCTCGGTCACGATCCTGCTGGCGCTGATCGCGCTGCTGCTGCTGGGCGGCCATGTGCTGCGCGGCTTCACCGCGGCGATGATCCTGGGCATCGTGGTCGGCACCTATTCGTCGATCTACGTCTCGTCCTCGCTGCTCATCACGCTGGGCCTGCGCGCCGAGCCGAACCGCGAAAAGCCCGGCACGACCGACAAGCGCAGCATCGCCAACGCCGAGCGCATCACCCCGCGAGAGGGGTGAGCCGGGCGCATGAGCGACTCGATCCGCATCACCCGCGATCCGACCGCCCCCGGCCCGATCGTCCGTGGCTTTGCCGCCACGGGCTTCCGGGTCGGGGAGATCGCCTACCCTGCGCTGCTGCTCTCGCCCGACTGGCATGAGCCGTGGAGCCCGCCGCCCTTCGAGGCGCTGGATGCCCAGGCGGTGGCGTCGCTGATCGACGAGGCGCCGGAATTCCTGTTGCTCGGCACCGGCGCGACGCTGCGCCGCGCGCCGCGTGCGCTGATCGAGGCGCTGGAGGCGCGCGGACTGGGCGTCGAGGCGATGGACAGCCGCGCCGCCGCCCGTGCCTGGGGCGTGCTGCGCTCCGAGGGGCGCAAGATCGTCGCCGCGCTCTACCCGCTCGACGCCTGACCGGCCGCCTGGCGGCGCGCGACCAGCCCCGCCAGATGCGAATGAAGCGCCGCGGCATTGGCGGCCCAGGTAAAGTCGCGCACCGCCGCGCGCACCGTCCAGGGGTCGGGCGCCTGATCCAGGACATCGCGGATCGCATCCGCAAAGGCTTCGGCCTCGGGCGCGGTGATTCGGCCCGCCGTGCGGCTGGTCACCACATCGCCCGCCCCGCCCGCCGGCGTGATGACGATGGGCGTCCCGCAGGCGAGCGACTCGACCCAGGCATTGGCAAGCCCCTCGGAGGCCGAGGCCAGCGCCATCACATTGGCCGCCCCCAGCAGCGGCGGCAGCGCCTGGTGCGGGATGCCGCCGACCAGCTGCACCCGCTCGCCCATGCCCAGCCGGGCGACCTGCGCGGCAAGCGCGTCACGCTCCGGCCCCTCCCCCACGATCAGCAGCTCGACGCCGGGCAGCCGGGCGACCGCATCGATCACCACATGATGCCCCTTGCGCGGGATCAGCGCGCCCAGCGAGACGACCAGCGGCCCCCGGATCCCCAGCGCCTGTTTCGCGGCGGCCCGGTCGATCGGCTGGAAGATCGCCTGGTCGACGCCGGTATGGTGGACCCGTATCCGTTGTCGCGCCACGCCGAGCGCGGCGACGTCGTCGGCCATCGCATCGCTGACCGCCAACAGCCCGTCCGCCCGCGCCGCCGCCCTGGCGACCTGATGGCGGGTGGCCGGGGCCCGCCCCCAATGATGGATGTCCGCGCCGCGCGCCTTGATCGAGACCGGCACGCCATAGCGGCGCCCCAGCACCACCGCCGCCGGACCATCGGGAAAGAAGAAGGAGGCATCGATCACGTCGAACAGCTGCTCCTCCCACAGCCGGTCGAGCAGCGGGCACAGCGCCCGGACGAGCGCGGCGACATGGAACCGCCCGCCCGTCCCCGGCATCGTCACGAAGCGCGGTCGGGCGACCGACAGCCCATGCCATGTCTCCGCCACCGGCAACGCGGCCTGCGCCCGGAACCGGGCGGCGCGCGCCAGCGGCCAGACCGGCAAGCCGATCGGCGCGATCACGCGCACCGAAACGCCGGGCCGCTGCGCCAGCGCCGCCGTCTGCCGCTCGACGAAAATGCCGAAATTGGGGCGCGTGGCATCGGGAAACAGGCTCGACAGGGTCAGGACGTTCAGCATCAATCCT